>Ga0181521_10000114_pt1 | contig 89568 bp, 77 predicted proteins | sample PEATcosm2014_Bin_32_FD_119764 | JGI IMG/M metagenome (GOLD analysis project Ga0181521, IMG submission 119764) | Peatland microbial communities from MTU Mesocosm Facility, Houghton, MI, USA - PEATcosm2014_Bin02_60_metaG | ecosystem: Environmental > Terrestrial > Soil > Wetlands > Peat | place... | reverse complement strand
CGGCCCGTGGAGCCGGCGCCGCCGACATCCTGATCGAGCCACAAACCGCCGCCGATAATCGGGGAATCCCCGCACCGGCCGGAGATTTTGAAAGCCATTCCGCTCGTCGTCGTAACCGCCGACATCTCGCCCTTTTCGTTGAGCGCGATGCAATTGATGGTGCCATGCGGCGGATGCAGGGCTACCTCATACGCCCAGGCCAAAGTCTCATCGTCAAAGCCCGGGAAGTCACGTTTCAGTTCCGCCATTTTGGCGGGCAACTCCGCTTTACCAGGCGACTGGGCGTGCCCGCCGGCCGCGTTCACGGGCGCATCGATGTTCGATTCCCAAAACGTGTGCCCGTTGCGATCGCGCATTTCGCGCTTCCACATGCGATATGCCAGCCGCGACTTGTCGGTGAAGAGATCCTCCTCGGGGAATCCCCAGATCTTGGCGAACTTGAGCGCGCCCGCGCCCACGATCATCATATGATCGGTTTCCGACATCACAAGCTGCGCGACCTTGGAGGGCGTTTTGATGCCCTCGATCGCTCCCACCGAACCCATGCGGCGCGAGGGGCCATGCACGCAACTGGCGTCGAGCTGCACTACGCCGTCTTCGTTCGGCAGCCCGCCGTAACCCACACTGGTATCGTTCGGATCCAGCTCGACAATGTTCACGCCGGCGACGATGGCATCAAGCGTGTCCTTGCCGGCCTTGATCAACTCCATCGCCTTATTGCAGCAGTTGACGCCGCCATTGGCGCGGTTGTTGCTCGAAATCACCACCGATTTCGGCTTCGACTGCCCCTTGAGGACGCGAATCATCGGCAGCGCGGCGGCGCCCACCATGGCGGCGCGCCGGCTGAAAGTGAAGTTGCTCATCTCGACATTTAAACCGGGGCACTACGCAAATGAACCTGTTAGTATGTCACACTCCAAGAGCGACGGAACACTCCGAAAATGTCTGTCCCTTCACAAGGGTGAATTTACAAACATTTTACAACTCCTCCATCACCTTCCATGACCGCGTCCGTAGGATATCCGTAAGGGAGTCCGAGGAGGCATCTTGGGATCTGTTCCGGCGAATCACATCCCGCCGTATCGGGATGAGCACCTGGTTATCGATTACGATCATCAATTGGCCGCTCTCGACAACGAGCGCATGATGCTCACGCGCAAGGAGTATGACCTGCTGTCACTGCTGGTCCGGCATGCCGGGGAGATTATCCCGCGCGAAGCCCTGCTGATGCAGGTGTGGGGCTACGGCTCCGACATTCGCACGCGCACGCTCGACGTGCATGTGCGCCGTCTGCGCAAGAAGCTGGGCGCGTACGCCGATAGCTACATCGAAACGATTTTCGGCATCGGGTACCGGTTCCAGCCGTATCACGCGCCGCGCTACTTTCAGCCGGTAGCAGCGAGCGCGTAAAGGGCCGCGACGCGTTTTGTTGCTGAGCCGCGACCGCGAGGGAGCGGTGCATTTCGGGCGGAACGACGAATTTTGCAGCGTAGCAATCCTGCCTGGGGTCCCCTCTGGGGACGCCTTTCAGGCGGCCATACTCGCGTCAATCGGAGAATCCGGCTAAAAGCCGGATGCAGGCAGGATTGCCTGGCAGGATTGCCTGCCCCACAGTTCTTCACAGACCCGCAAGGGAGCGGCGCTATTCTACAATCGAGGCATGGCGTCCATTCGCGTTCTGCTGGCCCTGATTCTCTTCCTGCCATCACTCCTGCCCGCGCAGGCGATCGACCGCGACCTGCCCGAAGTCACCATTCCCCAACTGGAATCGATGTACGCCGCGCATCGTTACACCGTGACGCAAGTGGTGCACTGGTATCTCTCGCGCATTGCGAAATACGACGGTATTTATCGCGCCGTCTGCACTGTCGACGCGCCAGGGGCACTGGCCGCCGCGGCGCGTGAAGACGCCGACGCGGTGCGCGGCGGGAGCAGCTTCGAGCGCGGCCCAATGTGGGGCGTCCCGATCGTCATCAAGGGCAACACCAGCATCAAAGGGCTGATCACCTCCGACGGCTGGAAGGGATTTGTCATCCCCGGCCATGAACTCACGGCTCCCGCGGACGCCATGGTGGTGGCGAAATTCCGCGCCGCCGGCGCGGTTATCCTCGGACAGACCAACCTGCCCGATTTCGCCGCCAGCGATACTACCCGCAGTTCAGCGTTCGGACGCACCGGCAACGCCTACGATGTGCGCTTCAGTCCCGGTGGTTCGTCAGGCGGCACAGTCACGGCTGTCACCGCCAACTTTGCGCTGCTCGGAATGGGCACCGACACCAACAATTCCATCCGCATGCCATCCTCGACCAGCGCCGTGGTCGGCGTGCTGCCGACGCGTGGGCTCGTGAGTATCGCCGGAATCGCGCCCCTCGATTGGCTGCTCGACGACACCGGCCCCATTGCGCGCGATGTTACCGATGCCGCCATCGCAATCGGGGTAATGGCAGGCGAGGATCCGCTGGATTTCCGCACGGCTGGATCGGCGGCGAAAGCGCAACCGGCGCCCTACACGCAATACTTGAAAGCGGACTCGCTCAAGGGCAAACGATTCGGCGTGCCGGCTTTCATCCTCGATGCGAAGTCGCTGCGCCCGGAGACGCGCGAGATGTTTGTGAAGGCGGTCGACGAATTGCGCGCCGCGGGCGCGACGGTGGTGATCGACGATTCCATTTTGGCCGCCGGCTTCGAGCAGACGGTCGACAAGATCAAGACGTGGCCGTACCACTTCGAAGGCTTCGAGACTTTCCTCAAGAACTTCGGACCGCCGCAATATAAATCCGCCGCGGAGTATGCCAAGGCAGTGGGGTCGCCCTTGTCGCCGATAATCACCATGGGCGGCGGGTCGAACTCGCCCGCGTTGCAGTCCGACCCAAATGCGGACGCCAATTTTTTCGGGCCGCAGCGCGAAGCATTGGCAATCTATAACGATACGCTCGACCGGCTGCACCTCGACGGGTTCGTCTATCCCGCCGCGCAGATGCCGCCGCCCGATGAGACCATGCCGCAGAACGGACAACTCAGCAGCGGACCACACAGCGAGACCGGCTGGGTGAACCCCATCGGCGTCCCCGCGCTAGTTGTCGTGGGCGGCTTCTACGCGAACGGACTCCCATTCGGACTGGAGATCTCTGCGCGGCAATGGAGGGACGGCGACCTGCTCGGCTGGGCCTACGCGTATGAGCAGGCCACGCACCATCGCCATCCTCCCGTGCTGGTGGAGCAAGGCTTGCTGCCCAACGCACGGTAGGAGCCGTCCAGCCCCAATACTGTCCACTTTGTGCTGTAGGGCAGACTTCAGAGGGAGTTGCAAAATTCAGGCAAGTTGCCAAGACACCGCTTCCTTGCATTGCGGTCGCGGCTCTTCAACTATGCGTTGAAATGGCAGCTGTTACTGAGCCGCGACCGCGAGGGAGCGGTGCTTTTCCGTGCGGAACGATTAATTTTGCAACTGCCTCTGAAGTCCGCCGCAGTCTGAAGGCTGCCCCACAAAAGTTCACCCAGACTAGCCCTCGTTGATCTCCATATCGCGCTCCGGGTCTTCGCCTATCGACACCGTATTGCCGCCTCCGGATCATCCCGCCCTCCGTGCTCTCTGCCACCTCTGCGCTCTCGGGTTTTGCTTTTGATTTTTGCCTTTCTCTGTGCCTCTGCGTCTCTGCGGTGAATATTGTGTTGTTGTCTACCCCGCCAGCACCAATCCCGACGGCAATTCCTCCCCGAAAATCCGACCCAACGCGCTATCGTCTTCCTCTTCGCCTTCGAGCACGGCCAGCATGCGGTCGGCGTGCGGCATCGCTTCGAGCTTCCGCTTGATGGTCTCGCGCGTGGCGTGCGGCAAATCGCGCGTGGGGTCTTCCGTGCGCCGCGCGATCGCCGCCAGCGCGTCGCCGGCCGCCGGAATATTCAGGATCGCTTCCGCCCAGCGCGTCGCCGTCTGCGGCGGCACCACCAGATTGATCGGCCCGTAGAACAGCTTGCGCGCGCCCAGCCGCGAAAGGCACCACAGCTCGCTCTCCTTGAAATCGCCCGTCCTGATGCGCTTCACCAGCGCGTCGCCCAATTCCGTCTTCGTCCCCAGCGGCAGCAATTCGAGGCTCGATGCCGTGCGCCACATCTCGCGCAGCAGCGACGCATTGATCCGCTGCGGTTTTTTGTTCCCGCGCGGCAGCAGAAAACCCGAAAGCCGCTGGTACACGTCCGCCTGCTGGTTGCGATTCAACCCGCCCGCCAAGCGCCCCCAGAAAATCCACCAGTCGATCTCGCATTGCACCTGGTTCCCGTACGTTAAGCCGCTCGCGTAAATGCGGCGTACCTGTTCGATGCGGAAATCGTCGCCGGGAAATCCGAATCCCGGGCGCAAACAGAACCCGCACAAATTGAGCCAGCGGATCTCGAATGCCGGGCTCTTCTTCCGCCCGTTGATCTGCGTCAGGAACACATCCGCCATCTGCCGGATGGTCGCCAGCGGCCATGAGTTCTTCCCCAACCCCATGGTCTGTTCGAGCTTCGCCGGCAGTTCCTCCGGCGCGATGGGCGATTTCGCGTCGGTCGCGAACACGCTCGCGATCAGATCGAGCGATGCCGCCAGCGCCTGCTCGCTCACCATGGCCGCCGCTTTGCGGTCCACTTTTTGTGCCGCCGCCTTGCGCAGCTCGAACTCGAGCCGCCAGCGATTGTCGCTGATTTTCGATTCGCACCACGATTCCAGCGTGCCGATCTCGGTGAGCCGCGCGCCCAGCTTCACCGGAATCAGCCGCTCTTCGGCCTTCTTGCCGAAGCGGATCACCGCATGCAACGGCGCGTGCTTGTGGAGATCGGGATCGTTCGACGCGAATTCCACTACGTCGCCAAGCTTGTCCTCGGCGCGCGTCAGCGAACTGTACAGCCGGAACGACACCGGCCGATTGGCCACCAGTTGCAGCGCGTCGTTATCGATTTCGATGGCCGCGCCTTCTTCCGCCCCGCGCGGCACCAGGCAGACCGCCGAGAACTTGCCGTCCTGCGCATCGCCCAGCCCGATAAAATACGTCCGCGGCAAGCCGCCGCGCACCAGCACTCCGCTGCCTGTCGACCGCACGTACGAGTAGTACGCGGCGCCGCGCGCCACCGCGAGATCGAGCTCGCTGTTTTCCAGAATCTCCGGCCGGCGGTCGTACCATTTGCCCACCACCTCCGCCACGCGCTCCTGCAAAATCGTCGGGATGAAGAAGCCGCCGTTGAACAGGATGGCGTCCGGGGCCTGTCCCGCCGATTCCAGGAACGCGTTGAGATGGCGCGTAACCGCGGGATCGCTCACATACGGCAGACCGAGCTCGCGGAACAAACTCCGCTTCTCCTCCTTTGGCGCCTCGCCGCGCGCGGTGAACGGCAGAAAGCCCTCCAGCGCCAGTTCCAGCACCTCTTCGCGCAGAATCTCGGTCTTCAGCGATTTACCGATCAGCGCCGATCCCGACCCCAGGACGGTAATCTCGACGCTCTTCAGTTGAGCGTCGGTGAGCAGCCTTTCCTTGGCCGCCGAGCACTGCCGCCGCAATCCGCTGCGCTGCCGCACAGAGAGCGGAACGCCGAGCTTCGTCTCGACGAGCCACGTGAGCGTGAGATCCAGGTTGTCGCCGCCCAGCAGCAGGTGCTTGCCCACCGCCGTGCGCGTGAAATTCACCAGGTCGCCCTCGCGCGAAACGCGAATCAGGCTGAAATCGCTGGTGCCGCCGCCCACATCGCACACCAGCACCGTTTGGCCATCGAACAACTTCTTGCGCGATTGCGCCAGATTATTCGCAATCCACGAATAAAACGCGGCTGCCGGCTCTTCCAGCAGCGTCAGTTTCTCGATACCGGCATCGCGCGCCGCCATCACCGTGAGTTCGCGCGCTTCTTCGTCGAACGACGCCGGCACCGTGAGCACGATGTCCTGTTCGGCCAGCGGCGCTCCCATCGCGCGGTCCCACTCTTCGCGGAATTTGCCGATGAAGCGCGCCGAAACCTCCACCGGCGAAAGCACCCGCCCCATTTCCTGCGAATCCCACGGCAGAATCTTCGCGGTGCGATCGACATCGGGGTTCGACAGCCACGATTTCGCCGAGTGCACCAGGCGCGTGGGCACAATCGCGCCCTGCTCGCGCGCATATACGCCCACCGGCTGGCCGTCCTCCAGAAAAAGGAAAGACGGCAGCGTGCGCCGCGGCTCCACGCGCCCGGCGGCTACCAGTTGCGGAGTTTCGAAGATGTGCAGCGGCGGAAATTCCCGGTCGTCGCCTTCGCGTTCGTCGATCCAGGCCAGCGCGGAATTGGTCGTCCCGAGGTCGATCCCAACCTTCACGCGTTTACTTTCTCCCGCACGTTGAATTCGAGCTTCCACCGGCGGCCGTCGCGCGCCACGCACCAGAGTTGCAGCATGCCGGTCTCGGTAACCGCCGTCTCGAACGAGACGGGCACCACTTCGGACGAAACTTCGCCCGCGGGGAAACTCACCTCCATGGGCGAAAGCTCTTCCAGTTGATCGCCGAAGTCTTCGATCAGGTCGCCGACTTTGTCGTTCTTTCGCGCCGTGGAAGTGAAGAAGCGGAATTCCGCCGGCTGCCCGACCACGAGCCCGAATTCGCGCCCCGGGATCGTCTCGTTGGTGCCTTCCTCCATGCCGAACGGCACCACCGCCAGAGCCTTCAACGGCGCCGGGAATCCGGGGATCGACGGCATCGCGCTCTCCACGCCAACATAATACGTTCGTGGAACGCCGCCGCGGATCCTCACTCCCCGTCCGGTGCGCGCGAGCCCATAGTACGCCGCGCCGCGCGCCACCGCGTGCATGAGATCTTCGCCGCTCAGCGGTTTCACCGCCGGCAAACCTTCTTCCGCCAGCCACGCGTCGAGCGTCGCCAGGATGCGCTGCCGCGCGAGCGCCGCATTCAGCACTCCGCCATTGAAGAGCACATGCGTGGGGCACGCAAGCCCGCTCGGCCCGCGCCGCACGCTGGCTTGCTGCGCGCTCGACGTCTGCTGGCGCAGGAATCGAGCCATATGCCGCGTGATCGCGGGATCGGCCGCATACGGCAGTCCGAGCTCCTGCAAGCCCACGCGCCGCTGCGCCGCCGGCATATCGTTACTGCCCACCGCCGGCAGAAATCCCTCGCCGATCACGTTATCGATATCAATACGCAGCAGCGATGCCTTGATCGTGCCGCCCACCAGTCCGGTGCCCTTGCCGAGGATCGTCACCGGCTGTTCCTGCGCCGTGGAATCGGGACTGAGCAGCCGTTCCTTGGCGATGCGGCAGTTGTTCCACAGCGCCTGCATCTGCCGGCTGTCGATGCGCGTGCCTTTTTCCGCCAGCCGCGCCGACACCGTTCCCGCCAGCGCGAGATCGATATTGTCGCCGCCGAGCAGGATGTGATCGCCCACCGCCACGCGCTCGAGTTCCAGCGTGCCGTTCGATTCCGTCACCGCGATCAGCGTGAAATCGGTGGTGCCGCCGCCGATATCCACCACCAGGATCAAATCGCCCGGCGCGACGCGCTGGCGCCAATCCGCGTGCCGCTCGATCCACGCATAGAACGCGGCCTGCGGCTCTTCGAGCAGGGTGATATTGTGATAGCCCGCCTGCTTGGCGGCCTCCTGCGTGAGCTCGCGCGCCACCGCATCGAACGACGCCGGCACCGTGACCAGCACCTGCTGATTGGCGAACTTCGCCTCCGGCATGCGGGCGTCCCACGCTTCGCGCAGATGCTCGAGGTACCGCCGGCTGGCTTCCACCGGCGAGATTTTCTCGACTCCTTCGGGCGCGCGGAACGGCAGCAGCGCCGCGGTCCGGTCGACGCCCGAATGCGAGAGCCACGATTTCGCCGACGACACCAGCCGCCCCACATTTTCCGCGCCGCGCTTCTGCGCCAGTTGCCCGACCACATATCCGCGCGCTTCATCCCACGGCAGCGCCAGCGTGCCGGCCGGAAAATCTGACCCGCCCGGCAGATATAAGAACGACGGCAGCAGGCTCTCTTCCCGCACTTCACCCGGATTCACCAGTTGCGGAATCGGCGCCAATTGCACGTTGGCGGGGGCAAACGGGTCGGGCTCGGCCTGGATTTCGGCGTAGGCCAGCGCGGAGTTGGTGGTTCCCAGGTCGATGCCGATGACGTACCGCGCCGCCTGCTGTTTCTTACTCAATTTCGATTTCCGCCGGCGCGAGAATAGTCGCGTCCTGTTGGGCCGCTAATGCGGGAAGGTCGATTTTGGCGGCGCGCCAGCCTTTATGACGAAGCGTGCCGCCGTCGGGAGTTTTCGCGGGAACGTTGCCGACGAACTTGACGACATTAGGATCTTTCGATGGCGCTTTGGCGAACGTGCCTTCCACGCCGTCGATCACCGGTTGCAGCGCGACATAGCGGGCGACAGCGTCGCGGCACTGGTCGTGGAGTTCGCGCACGGCCGCGCCCACCTGATCGTCGGAGTAGGAGGAAATATCCTCCATCAGGAAGTCCACCAGCCGCGCGTCGCGCTGCAGAATGCCGAGCATTTGCAGTGCGCCCTCGGACGTGGACCGCAACGGCGGAGGCGGCGCCGCGGGTTTCGCCGGCGCGGCGGACTTCTTCGTCAGCCCGAGTTCCGTGATCACGCCATCGGAGAGCTTGCCGCCGAACAAGAGATTGAAAAAGGCACGAAAGGCCAGACCGATCTTCAAAGGTATCGCTCCAAGACCTTAGGATACCAATGAGATGAACGCTGTTAATGAGCCGCGACCGCACTCGCGCTTTGGCGAGCAAGGGAGCGGTGCCTTTCGTACCTGCCTACGAATCGCCGCCGATCCACGGGACCCGTTTGGGATTTTTTCGGATTGCAGGCATTGGAGTTGCAGGCAGCAACCGATCTCCGGGATCGGCCGCGCAAAAACGCGTTGCCCTTCAATTGGCTGTCGGCCGCTCCACGTGATCGATTACCAGCACTTCGACGGGGCCTTTCGACGATGTCAGTTTCAGCCCGGCCTGTTCCTGCAAGGCCTCGAAAATGTTGGGCCGGCTCGGGTCGGGGTCGGGAGGAGTGGCGCTGAGCGCGCCGCCCGGCAGACCTTGCGTCGCCTGGTCGGGTGTGAATTTCAAGTGCAGATCGAATGTCCCGGTGAACCCCGTCTGGTCGATCACCGGCCGGCCGACTACCATGGCCAACGTCGCGACCAGTTGCGCCGTAGTGATCTTAGCTGCGTCAACGAAGCCAGACATGCCGATGCGGGGGAAACCGCACGGCATCACGCCTGCGCGAAGTGGCGTACCGGGGTTCATGGGCTCGCACCCATCTTCCTTTGCTGGGGGTGGATTGAACGCCCCTTTCGCGCCTGCCAGATTGTAGATCGGGAGCTCCTTCGTCTCGCGGTGCACCGACAGCTTGAAGCGGTCGGCCAGCAACGATTGCAGCATCAGGAGCAATTGCGCGTTGCTGGCGTTCCCGTCGGCTTTCGCCTCGATGTCGTATCCGTCGGATTCCATCCACGATGGGCCGCCAATCAATTGATATTTCTGGATGCCATAAGCGGTCAGAATCATCATCTGAAGATTCGCGTTTCGCGCCGACCAGCGTCCTCCCGGCATCGGGCGCTGCATGCGGTTCGGCGGATTGTCGGTATTCAGTTTCACCGACGCGACTTGGAAACTCGGCCGCGGCGTTTCTTGCGCGAAAACCGTGAACGTCGCGGCCGCGAGCAGCACCGCCGCGAGCAGACTGCCTTGCCTCGCCGGCGCGGATCGCCGTTCGCCCAGCAGCCGCGCGATCCGGTCGGCCAACATTCCGCCATTCGCCGCCACCGCCACTAACCGCATCTGACGCATGCCCGCCAGTTCAGCCAGGGCGTTTGCGTATTCCATCGCGTCTCCGCTCAGCGCCACCGCCGCGTCGTCGCAGCAGTGCTCGCGCTCCGCGCGAATGTGCCCCGATACCCACCACACCGCCGGATGGTAAAACAGCAGCGCCTCGGCGAGACTTTGCAGCAGATTCACCAGATAGTCGTGCCGGCGGATGTGCGCCAGTTCGTGCACCAGCAGCGCTTCCACCTGCGCGGCCGGCAGCCCCGCGAGCATTCCCACGGGCACCAATATAAGCGGTTTCCACGCGCCGACCGCCACCGGCGATTCCACCATTGCCGAGATCCGCAGTCCCACCGCGCGCGCCACTCCCGCACGCGCACACAATCGCTCCATCGCCTGGACCCACTCGAACGGCGCCGGCCGCGTCTGCTTCCAACGCAGCCGCGCCGCCATCCACCATCCGCCCAACAGCCGTGCCGAAAGCGCGCTCGCGCCCAGGAGCCAGATGGTCACCGCCCACTCGATCCACGCCGTTTTTTGCGCCGTTGGCACACTGAGCTCGACGGCAAACGGCAGCGGCGTTGCCGCCGATGGAACTCTTGCGGTCCGGTCCGCGGCTACCGTGGGCGCCGTTTGGGGCTCGCCAAGCATCCACCAGGTGACCACCGGCGCCGTCATCATCGCCGCCAGCGCTGCGCAAGCCAGCACGTACCGGCCGTTCGCGCTGGCCGCAAAACGCCGCACCGCCGCATAAACCGCCGCGATCAGCCCGCCCTGCCACAGAAAATGCACCAGCGTCCAACCCAGCCGCACGGTATTCATCGCGCGCCTCCTTTGCCTTTGGCGAAGCGGTCGATCATCTTGCGAATTTCGGAGAGCTCTTCTTGAGACGCCGGCTGCGCCGCGAGCGCGCCCATCACGAGGCTGCGCGCCGACCCGTCGAACGCCCGCTTCAATAGATCGCCCGCGATTTCGGTCTGCGTCTGCTCTTTGGGAACCGCGGCCTCATAGACGTGCGAACGAAAACGCTCGCTGCGCGCCACCAGCCCTTTTTCGGCCATCAATTGCATCTGCTTGAGGGTGGTGGTGTAGCCGTTGTCTTTGCTTAATGCCTCGTGGACTTCGCGCACCGTCGCTTGTCCCAGGCGCCACAGCACGGCCAGAATATCGAGTTCGGCATCGGTAGGAAGGGGCGGTTTCCCTCTCTGAGCGTCCATGTCCGAAGCATATTACGACTAAAAACGTATGTCAACGATTAAAATCGTAGTGCGTGGTGATTTTACATAATGTCGGATTATTGGAAGCTGGGGCGCTGTCTATTTTGAGACAGGCTTTTGCGAATTCACCGCCGTCAGCGGCAGGCGGAGCTTAATGGGACCTGACAAAGCGGCGCGGGCTGGTCGCGCGATACAGTCTCGATTTTGAGACTGAATTGCGCGACATTCGAGCGCCTGATTTAAAAGCATCTTGCATCGTCCCGAAACTTACCGGTTGTGAACGACCCGCACGGCAGGGGCACGTCGCCCCCGCCCCTTAGCGAGGATCTTGGGGCTTTTCCCAGCTCGGGCGAATCGCCATCGGCGCCAGCCGCGTTACAGTGTTTTCAGGAACGCGATCAATGCCGCTTTGTCTTCGGCAGCGAGTTTCAGTCCGAACTCGTGGCCTTGAATCGGCCCGGGGCCAATATGAAATCCTTTTGGGACATAATCGGCCTTCAATCGCGCAGGGTCAAACCACTCCTCGAGCGTGTCCGCCCCTCCCGCATGTCCGAACGCGCTCCGATACCAGACGCCCATCAGCGAGGGCACCTTGTAGAAGCCCGTCCCGCGCCGCGTCTTCATCGCGAGTGTCGGATCGGTTCCGACCGAAACGTCCATGATGTCATCCGTTTTTCGGAGGTCATCAGGGACCTGAAACCCGGTGGCCGGCGTGAGCGCATTGTTCGTGTAAAGGGGCGGAGTGTGGCATCCCACGCAGCCCTGTTGGCGGAAGATCCGCTCCCCGCGACGCGCGCGATCGTCCACGGGATTCGGATTCGGCGGAGGTTTCAGAGACTCCAGATACAGAGCGAGGGCGTAAAGCTGCTCATCGCTATAGCGCGTGCCTTCATCGCCGATGAACCCAGTCTGTCCCGAACTGGGTTGAAAATCACCATAAAACGCGAGCGAGTCCAAGCCCTGATTGGTAATCGCGTAACGCATGATGTCGCCAATCGAGCGATTTCGAACCAGCCCTGTCGAGTCGAGATATTTGTGATCCTGAATGCCGATCAGCGAGGGAACGTGTGGCGGATGCGAGTAGCTGGTGCCCTGACGTCGGAATACGCTCGGATGTCGCGCCGCGGACTCAAGAATGTAGCGGTCCTTTGTGTAGTAGGCTTCGAAGTCAGCGCGGCTCATCGCCCAGGGCGCCCCGAAGGCTCCCCATATGGCATTGATCCGCCTGCTCAGCTGTTCCTGAGTCATATTCCGCAACTGCTGGAGCGAAGCCTCGGTCACTGGAGAGTCGATGACCCCTTTTTGTGCGCCCTCGAGATACGACCCATCCGGAAGTACGCGGACGTGGCACTCGACGCATGCGTTACTCCCAGCCTCGATCTTGCCCTTCCTTCGGATGATGTAACCGTTGCCCGGGCGATACGGAAAGAGCTCGCCGTTTTTCCCGATCGGCCAGGGTTCGTCCGCCGTAGGGGGCTGCTCCGGTGCTGGAAAGAACTGAATCTGCGCTTCGAATACGATCTTGCCCGCGGCGATCCAGTCCTCTTTGGTGCGCAGCTTGGCCGCATCGAAAATGATCTCCGGCTCCTGCTGCTTCAGCCAATCAAAATAGCCTGCGGGCTCCCGTCCCTTCACGTACATCGGATAGGAGCGATAAATCGGACGCACCTTGAGCTTGTAATACTCCTCGGTGGACATGTAACGGGGCGATCGGTCGCGCTGGGCCAATGGCACTTGGAATCCAGCGGCTGCTTTGCCATCCCATGCCCTGGGAATCTCGGGGTGGAACTCCTGCGCCTCCGAATGCGAGAGGAAAAGGAGCGGAAAGCAGCAGACCAGGAACTTTATTCCTGCCATGAAGGCCTCCGATCGAGAGTACCACGGAGAGAATTCTTGATGAACGTGCTCAGTTCTTGCAGCTATGTTCCAAGGGTATCGCCTGCGATAGTCTCCAACGGCCCGATTGAAACAAAAAAGCCGGTCTTGTCGCGTCGCAAAATGAGACGCCGGGGTGTGGCTTTTATTAGACGATAAAGTATGTTGCCATCTAGCATCTAGCAACCGACCCGATGAACGTCCCGGGGCTACCTTGCTTATGTCTGATAAAATCTGTTATCAGACGCGGCCACGTCGTCCACCCTCGGCAGCCTGCAGTTGAGGGCCAAGTCGGCGCGCGCCGTGCCCTGAGCAGTGCACTTTCACACCCTCCCGCTCTGGTCGGCAAGGAACTGGTCCATGATCTCCTGCCGGAACCGAAAGTTCGTTCGCTTCACCCGTTCGTAAGCTTCAGCGAGATTGAGCAACCGGCCCTGCCCGGCACGGCTCAAAACGCCCAGGGTTCCTGCGACCGCAAGCCCTCTTGCTCGCGCGGCGCTGACGCCTGCCGCATCGTCCATCAGCACCAGGTCCGCGTGAATCTCCAGAGCTAAAGCGATAGCGGCCTCTTCACCTGGGCCAAGCATGGCCAACGAAGCGTCATGTACGTGACGGATGTCCTGGACGTTGACCCAGGGTGGGAGATCGGCAACCCATTGCGCCACAGCCGCTGGCGCCTTGGGATGGGACAACTCGGCCATAACCGCCGCGGGTACCACCACTTTGTCAAACATCGCCGGCAGAATATCGATGTGCCCAATGAGCAAAAGCTAATTGATCGGGCTGGTATCGGCGACGACGAGGCGCACCCGTCAAAATCCCAGCCGCTCGAGTGTCGCCACCTCGCGCCGCAGGTCGTCGATGGTGTATTCCGCCCAAACACCGTGGGCCTTCAGGAATCCGTCAAGCTCGTAGCGGGTCCCAATGCCGAGCAACCGCTGCAGTTGATATTCCGTCAACCTGCCGGCTCGGTATTCCTCGAGGGCAAGACCCTCCAGCGCCCGGCGCGACAAGTCGCCGCCAGCTACTCGCATCTGGGAGGCGAGATCGTCCGGGATTTCCACGGTCAGGTTCATGGCCTCTCTTCTCATCCTATCAGCGCTAGGCAATTTTACGCCAGGAACCACCATGGCGCAACCGCCGCCCGAACGGCTTCGAACTATTTTACTAGATGCCTACGAACGCGCCCCAAGGCGGCGTGAACGTGGCGCACGATCGAGGAACGCTGAACGGTCTGGGGTAGGCAAGTGGCGCTTCCGAACGGAAAAGCATGCGCCGACGGGCGAAGCAAAGCCGCCCCCCTCGAAAGGTATTCCCTATGAACTTTGTTCGATACGAGCCGCATGCCGCCATGGAATTCCACTTCGACGCCCTGCAAATCTTGCGCGTGCCCGGGTCCTCGTCCTGCCAGCCGTCGCCCACCAGCGAGAGCCCCCGTCCGGCGTCACTAGAAAATGCTCAAGCCGACGATCCAATGATTTCGTTTGGAAGATGCAGTCGTCGGGCGGTGGCCATCGGGCAACGCGGCGGCCCAGCGGATCAAACATTCCCATCGGTCAAATCTCCTCGCCGCGGATCAACCGGTCGAGCAATCTCGGCTCGATATAGAAGCTGGTGTTTCGCAATTCAGCGATGGCTTGCTTGAAATCGAGCAGGCCCCGGTCTCCGGCTAAGCGCAGCACGCCCAGCGTGCCAATGAACGGCAACCCGCGACGCCGCGCTTCGCGGCGTCCGTCCATGTCATCGATGATCAATTCATCCGCGGCGAGCTCATGCGCGAGCAGCAGGGCGTCACGCTCGCCGGCGTCGAGGTCCGCCTTGATTAGCTCGGAATCCGGCGCTTGTTTGGGAGCCACGATTTCGAGCCACCCTGGAGGATCGGCAACCCAGCGGCGCACCACTTCCGGGGTGCGCGCCCGTTGCAGTTCTTCGCAAACCGCGGGCGGAATCAAAACGCGCCCATACAATCTCGGCAACACCTCAATGTGGTCGATGAGCACCAGATAGTTGATCGGGCTCGTGTCGGCGATGACAATCATCCCGCACGATGTCCGGTGGGTTCGTGACCGCCCTTTGAATTCGGGTACCGGCGGGCCTCGGCCAGATCGTGTTCCAAATCTTCCTGCGAGTAATTCAGGTAGACGCCATGCTCTTTCAGGAACGCATGAACCTCCATACGCGTTTCGAAGCCCAGAAGACGGCGCACGGCGGATTCGCCCAGGACCTGGCGCCGGTAGCCTTCGAGCGCAACCGCTTCCAGCACGGCGCGCGGCGGGTCCTGGCCTGCGCCGGCCAGTGCTCCTGCGATCGCGTCCGGGATTTCGACGGTGATGTTCATGATGGCCTTCAATGGCGGTTCGAGTACGAAAAACGGCGTCGGAACCACCATACACAAGCCCGATCTCCGGGTCAAGGACAGCGTGTGATAAAGGACGTTGTCACACATAAGAACGCCCTCCGCGGCCGGCTCTGGAACAAACTGTGAAACTAAAAACGAAACCATGGTTAAGATCACGGGCTCCGACCGTCGCCCGGATTTGCATCAGCGTCCACCCCCTGCGTAACGGCGCCGCAATGATCTTGCCGGTCGTCGAGCGGGACAGCCCAAGGACCGGATGACATTTGCGTGGCCGCTCGTGGCTGCTCGATCGCAGTCAGCACCGGAATGGAGGCCGCCTATTTCTCCCTCGGCATCCGCCCACTCCGGCGCGCCGTGGCAATTAGCAGCCGCCGCCGCAGCGCCCGTGGAATGCTCATCACAATTCCCACCAACAGGCGGTATCGCAAGCCGGGAATTACGATGACATTGTCGCGATCCAGACCCCCGAGGGATTCCTCCACCACCTGCTCGGCCGAACACCACCACGATTTCGACGCCAGCCTGTCGCGATTCATCCCCGCCACATCGTGAAACTCCGAGTAGGTGTATCCCGGACACAACGCCTGTACGCGCACCGGCGACCCTGTCCCGTGGAGTTCCATCCAGATGCCCTCGGTGAACGCCTGGATCCAGCACTTACTCGCACCATAGCTCACCGCGCCCGGGCTCGTGAGAAACCCGGCCACCGACGCCACGTTGATTACCGCGCCCGATCTTCGCGCCACCATGCCCGCGAGCACCGCGTGCGTCAGCCGCAGCGTCGCCATCACGTGCAGCAGGTGCATGCCTTCCTGCCCGGCATATGCCGATTTGGCGAACTGCCCCGTGACGCCATAGCCGGCGTTGTTGACGAGAATGGCGAGGTCCGGAAGCGCGCTCAGATGCTGCGCGACGCGCTCCAGTTCGTCCGCTTGATTCAAATCGGCGGCGATGATTTCTGATTTCGCGCCATGCCGCTTTTCCAGTTCGGCCGCGAGAGCTTCCAGGCGATCCTTTCGCCGGGCGATGAGAATCAGGTCGTGCCCGCGCGCGGCCAGCGTGCGGGCAAAAGTGGCGCCGATACCCGCGGAAGCGCCGGTGATGGCGGCCAGCGGTCGTGTGGAAGGCATACGCTAATGGTAGCCCGGCAGGATCGCGGCGAGCCGCGACCGCGAAAAAACAAGCACTGGTTATCCGAGACGCGACGTCAATGTGGCCCCACTCGCGTCAATCGGGGAATCCGGCTAAAAGCCGGATTCAGCCAGGATTGGCTGCCCCACAAATTGCTAATTCGCCTTCGTGACCGTCGCCTCTACCTGTAATTTGCGCGCCGTGATCGGATCGTCGATGGTGGCGAGCACCGTGGGTTTGTTTAATTCCAACGTCGCGTCGAGATCCAGTTTGGTCTGCCGGATCACCGGATTGCGCACCCCCGAAGCAACCTGTGCCTCGCCCGAGATCGTGCTCAAATCGAGACTGCCATGCAGCGCCACTTTCGAACTCGTGCCCACCGCGACCACGACGCAGTCGATGTTCACACCCACATCCAGGTAGGTGATTTCCGTGCTCACCACCGTGTTCCCCGTCTGGGATTGCGCCGACCCGCTAACCGCCGGGCTTTTGCTCCCCACCTTGAAAACAGCCTTGCGCGATTCCGTCACCAGAAGGCTGTACCGCCGGTCTGTCATCGAGCCGGCATCGTTGCCGTCGCGGAAGTCGATTTCCACGCGATAAAGTTGGGGGCCCTCTTTGTTGGTCGACTGGGCGTGAAGCGGGAGCAAAGCTGCCAGCGAGGCTATCGCCAGCAGCGCATTTCGTGCGCGCATGATTCCTTGTTCTCCTCGATCATGTGACGGGACGGCGCGCCGAATCGTGCAGAAAGTCCGCACCTCCGCGCGAGGGAATTTGCTAGGCTGATAAGAACTTCATGGAACCGTTTCGTTTCCACGTGCTTATCTGCAACCAGCAGAAGGCCGATGGCGTTCCGTCCTGCTACGCTAATGGCTCCGCCAGGTTGATCGACGCATTGCGGCGCGAAATCGCTAACCAGGGGCTGGACGATGAAGTGCAGGTTACCGTCTGCAGCTCTCTCGGCTTATGCGAGCACGGCCCTACCATGGTCGTGTATCCGGAAGGAACCTGGTATTCCGGCGTGAGAATCGCGGATTTGCCGGAAATTGTCGAATCGCACCTCCGGAACGGTGTTCCGGTAGATCGTCTGAAGCGCAACGACGTCGCCGCCGTTCGCTCCGAAGCGCTCGGCAATCGCGATAAGATGCGGGCCGCTTTGCGCCAAAAAGATACCTCCGGCGCCCTGCCCGAAGATTTGAGCGCCCGCATTGGCGCCTTCCAGGAAAGCCGCGCCATCCTCACGGCGCTCGAACTCGATCTGTTTAGCGCCGTGGGGGAGCGAGCCAGCGCCGCGGAAGTGGCGGCCAGCCTGAAAACCGATGCCCGCGCCACGGAGATGCTGCTCAATGCGCTCACCGCCATGGGGCTGCTATCCAAACAGGGCGGGTGCTTCCAGAATTCGCCCGTCGCCGCGCGCTACTTGAGCACGGCTTCGCCCGATTGCGCGCGCGCCGCCCTGCTGCACACGGCCAACCTGTGGAAGAACTGGTCCAACCTGACGGATTGCGTGCGCGCCGGCTCGCCGGCAGGTCAGGCTGCAGGCGACTTGGACGCCGAAACCGCCATCGCCGCCATGCACCGCAACGCCCGCGAACGGTTGGATGCCGTGGTGAAAGCCGCCGGCGTCGTCTGGGGCCGGATGCTCGATATCGGCGGCGGGTCGGGCGTCTACTCCATTGCCTTCGCTCAATCCAATCCGCAACTGGCCGTCGACCTCCTCGATCAACCCGAAGTCGAGCCCATCGCGCGCTCGTACATTCGCCAGGCGGGAGTGGAATCCCGCGTACGCGTTCTCGCGGGCGACGCCACCGCTTCCCTGCCCCAGGAAGGTTACGATCTCGTACTTCTTTCGTCGATTTGCCATTCGCTCGGCGAAGAAGAGAACTTCGCTCTCTTAAAGCGCTGTTTCGCCGTGCTCGTGCCCCATGGCCGCATCATCATCCAGGACTTTGTCCTGAATGCCGACAAAACCGCGCCGAAACCGGCGGCGCTGCTGGCGCTGAGTATGCTCACCGGAACCCGCGGCGGCAGCACTTACAGCGAGCAGGAGTACACTACCTGGCTCGAAGCGACCGGTTTCCAGGCCGTCCGCCACGTGCGCTTGCCCGGCTCCGCGAGCCTCATTCTGGCTACGCGCGAGTAGCTGGCCGCTTTCATCGCGGCAGCAGCACAAATCGCTCGATCGACACCTTCGCGCTCTTATCCATGCGCTGTCCCGCGCGGCGAAACACAACCTTGAATTCGTCGAACTGGTCTATTGCAGGTTCCGGCGGCACGGAAAACTCGAGCGTCTCAAAGGCCGGCAGCGCGGGGTCCTGCGACATGTCGGGATGCGACGTCACCGGCGCGGTTCCCAGGCTCAGCGTGAGCGGAGCTCCATGTTCGGAATTGAGCAGGATCAGCTCCAGCCGCAGAGTTCCCGCGTAGCGGTCGGCATTGAGTATTTCGAGCTCCATGGCGCGGCAGCAGCGGACATCGATCGGCGTCTCCAGCTTCTGGTGCGCTTCCATCTGCAGCGGTGTGTGGTCGGTGGTGCTGAACGCCAGCTTGGATGGCGTACCCCGCTGCAGAATCGAGCTCGCCGGCGGATGCGCGAACGGCCAGCGGAACATCCAGTATTCGCCGCCGAACGGAATGGCCATCGGTTGCGCCGGCCGGCCTTGAAACGGATTGCTCCCTAGCGCCGGCAGGGGCGCGATAAGCGTGGTCACCGGCTTGATCTCGGGCCACAGAATCACCCCCGGAAATCCGCCCGAAGCGCCGGTATTGGCCGTTTCCGGCCGTGGCGGCGCCGAGGTTCCGGTTCCGCCCCGCTCCCCGGGAGTCTCGCCGTAAAAAAGCTGCCGCAGCACCGCGCGCGCCGTCTCCACCAGGCTCGGATGCTGCACGCCGGACGGCCTAGCCTCCCCGAATGCGCCGGCGCCCGAGCCTCCCCGGCCCAACGTCATCAGCGATGCCAAAACGATGGTCGCGAGGATTCCCACAATCGACTTCGGCAGCGTCGGCGGCCGGCCCACGCCCGCCGCTCCCGTGGTCATGGAAAACACCGTTAGCACCGCCGTGCCGGCGCAAAACCACGCCGCGCCCAACAGTGGATAATGCGCCGCCACCGCCACCGCGCCGGCTTGCAGACAAACGGCCACGCCGAGCGCCGGCAGCCGCTCGCGCCAAACGAGGACCTGCGGCAATTGGCAATCGGCGAACGATCCCGGCTCCCGCGCCGTATAAACGCGCGGTGCGGCACTCGCCACCGCCGGCCGCCACTGCGCGTACAGCAGCCGCGATGCATAGATCACTAGAACCAGCGCCGGCGCGAGCGATACCAGCGAAAAGTTCGATAGCAGAATCAGCGCCGGGCCAAACCAGACCGCGGTAGCCGCCGTGCGAAAGACGTTCGGCACCATTCCCGAGCGGTCTTCCGCCGGCACGATAGTGTAAAGCGCGAACGCTACCGCCGCGCTCCAGGCCCAGGCCAGCAACGTATACCCTAGCACTTCAGCCGCCAGGCTAACGATCGTCTGCCCATGGAGCCGGGGTACCAGCGCCGCCCGCCAGACCAGCCAGCCCGTCGCCAGCAGGCTCGCGATCTGGATCGACGTGATGAGCAGGCGTGTTTTCGCCCCCAAGGGACGGGCCGGTGCGGAAGTCAGCGGTGACGGGGACACGAACTTGATTCCTTTGACGCCGCCAACCGCGCCAGAGTTCCCGCCCGTCTACCTGGTTCTCTTCCTCCACTGTCTGCCGATTATCAAAAGGGCCAGCCCGCCCAGTGTCAGTTCGCCCGGACTCGGTTCGGGAACACTCGACACGCCCGTGGGAAGCGCTGCCGCCGCCGAATCGCCCGTGCTCACCACCCCCTGGATTACGTCATTTCCGCAATCGGCCGACGAGAACAGCAGCCCGATCTCGCCGTTCGATTCGAGACTCAACAGCTCCGCGGTGACCGGCACCGTCGCCGTAATCTCATATTCCGCGCTGGTGACGCCATTACCGTATTGGCTCACCGTCACCGTGCCCGCACTGTCGGGATTGCCCGAGCCCGTCATGAGCACCGTCTCGTCCCAGCGGTAGAAGTCCGAGCCGTCCTGCAGCGCCACCTGCGCGGTCTCGGTCGAGACGCCCCCCGAAATATCGTACAGGTCGCCGGCCGAAAAGGATCCGTGGTCGATCAGCGGGATGCCGTATGCGAGATTCTGGATTGTGTCCGGATCGTCGGGATCGTACCCGTCCGCCGGATTGTAGAAGAAGATGTCCCCAGGCATCAGCGTATCGCCCGCATCGTGAAAGGGAGTGAGCGTCAACGAGGTCGCGCCGTACGGTATGGCGCCCGTGTTCATGTAAATCGAGACCGTCGCCATGCCGTTGGCGAAAGTGACCGTCGCTTTTTGAATGTCGTACAGCATTTCGTTACCGACCACATCGCAAGTGCTGTACGGCGGTGTATAGGTCAAAATGCAATTGTTCTGCGGCTGCCCGAAGGTGTCGTTAATCGTGCCGGCGAAACAGCTTGCGCTCCATAAGAACGCGCCCGCGATCGCCCATCCGAATCTCATGACTCGAACTTACGACGCCGCCTTTCGCCACAGAAGACCCCGCCGTACTGAAAAATCGGCTGGTACGTTACAGTGAGGGGGTACGACGGTACTAAGTACAACACCGCTCCCTTGCGGTCGCGGCTCTTCAACTCTCACACCCGCCTACTGAGCCGGGCCCAGGGCACCCCGCAAGGGAGCGGCGCTTTTCACGCATTCTCAACCGTCACCGTCGGTTCGTGCTCGACGGGAAAATTCACCGACCGCGCCATGGCGCAGACCGCATGAGCGCGCGCGTGGATCCCGACCGCGTCCTTCACGCGGTCCGCCTCGAGAATTTTCACCCTCGGTCGGAGCACGACGCGCGTGAACTCGCCTGAGCCATCGGCATATTCGGCCATTTCGCCCCAAGCGTCGTCTTCATATTCCACGATGGTGATGCCGGCATCGGCCGAAAAGTGCAGCACCCACAGCATGTGGCACGCGGAGAGCGCCCCGAGCAGCAACTCTTCGGGATTGTAGCGGGTGCGGTCGCCGCGGAACAACGGGTCGGAAGAGCCGGGGATGGCGGATGCCTTGCCGGCGCCGCTGAGCTCGTGCGCGCGGCTGTACGCGGCGTAGGCCGAAGTTCCCGTCCCGAGATTGCCGGTCCAACGGTTCAGGATGCGGTAGTGGTGTTGCCGGTCCATGATTCAGGATACCGATTCGGAAGGAACCTGCGCCGCCGCTCGCGCGGCGGCGCAGGGAGGGGCAAAGACTGCGCGGGCCAGAAGTCTCAGAGGATGCTGGTGGCCCGTTTCCATCCTCCGTTTGCAGGCTCTAAGAGGCGTGCTCGTTTTGATGAGCGTCCCGAGCGGGACCGCTTCGAATGCTCCTCCGATCATCCGCCGCGGCCCGCCTCCGATGGGCTCGCCCACCGCACTCCTGGAAAGCAGTCCGGCGGCCAAAGTCACGTCACCACCAAATTATTTGTTTTCAGCATGTGTATGGTGTGAACCAGTATAAATCTTGTAGGCGTTGCCAAAATTGTTGGCAGTTTGTAAACTTCATAGACACATGGTGCCAACTCAGCCGCAGGAATGGGACGACAAACTCGCCGCCATCCTGACGATCAGCCAAAAAATGAACTCCGAGCGCGATCTTGGGGCCTTGCTTGATCTCATCGCGCGCGAAGCCACCAACATGCTCCTTTGCGACCGCGCCAGCATCTTCCTGCTGGATCGCGAGCGCAACGAACTGTGGTCCAAAGTCGCCCTCGGAAGCAACGAAATCCTGCGTTTTCCCGCCAGTTCCGGCATCGCCGGCCGTACCGCCACCACCGGCGAAACCATTAACGTCAAAGACGCCTACAGCCACCCGCAGTTCTACACCGCCATCGATGACCAGACCGGCTATCGCACCCGCAACGTCCTTTCCGTCGCGGTCCGCAACCAGAAAGGGGCCATTATCGGAGCTTTCGAGGCGCTTAACAAACGAGTCGGCGCCTTCTCGGCACGCGACGAAGATTTTCTCGAGTCCCTCGCCTCCCATGCCGCCATCGCCATCGAAAACGCCCAGCTTTTCGCCGAACTGCGCCGCCGCGAGGACGAACTCGCCGCTCAAAACGCCCACCTCATGCGCGAAGTGGAAAGCAAGTACGCCACCCATGGAATTATCGGCACCGGACCGCGCATTCAACAGGTAGTCCGCCTCATCGAGCGCATTCGCGACAGCCTGGTGAGCGTGCTCATCACGGGCGAAAGCGGCACCGGCAAGGAACTGGTAGCCAAGGCGATCCACTACCTCAGTTCGCGCTCGCGCCGCCCGTTCGTGGCCCTCAATTGCGCCGCCCTGCCCGAAACGCTCATCGAAAGCGAGCTATTCGGCATCGAAAAAGGTGTCGCCACGGGTGTGGAATCGCGGGTGGGACAGTTCGAAAAGGCCCATGGCGGCACGCTCTTTCTGGATGAAATCGGCGACCTCAGCCTGATCGCCCAGGCCAAGATCCTGCGCGTCCTCCAGGAGCGCGTGCTGGAGCGCGTCGGAGGACGCAGCACAATCGCGGTGGACGTGCGCCTCCTCGCGGCCACCAATAAGGATCTGGAAGCCGAAATCGCCAAGGGTGCCTTCCGTGAGGATCTCTACTACCGCATTAAAGTGGTGCACATCCATATGCCGCCCCTGCGCGAGATCCGCGAGGAGATCGGTCTGCTGGCCACGCATTTCCTGAAGGAGTATTGCGCCGAGACCGGCCGTCCGGCCATGGAGTTTTCGCCCGAAGTGCTCCGGCGCCTCACTGTCTCACCGTGGCCGGGAAACATCCGCCAGTTGCGCAACGAAGTCATGCGCCTGGCGGCCATCGCGCACGAGAATCTCATTACGGAAGAAGACTTGTGGGAGGGCGTCCCCACCCCGCGCTACGAGGAACCCGCCGCGGCCAAACCCCGGGCGAAATCCCTCAAAGCAGCCGTCGGACAATTGGAAAAACAGTTGATTCTGGAAGCGTTACAGGGCACCCGCAACAATCAGCAGCAGGCCGCCAGAACGCTGGGGCTCAGCCGCCAGGGGCTCATCAACAAGATGAAGCGCTACGCCATTTCGGCGTAGGACTCAGAATTTGCAGTGGCCCGTGCAGTGCTTGCCGTCGCAAACCTTGCAGCGATGCGTAGCCAGGTATGCCGGCGGAATCTGGCGCGGCTTTCGGAGTTTAGATTCGTTGCCAGTTGCGCGCTCCACCACGGCCGAACGCGTCTTTTCCCCCACCCGCTCGCACAATTGCGGCATGGCACCCTCCTCTTTCCCCGGTTTCAACTACTTACTGAAACCTATGGAAACACCGGTGCAACTACCGGACCAACAACTGTCGAAGTGTGAGGGGAACGACTACGCGACTTTCTGGACCTTGCCCGCGCGAATGCACGACGTGCAAACCCGCATCCGCCGGGTGGCGCCGTTCACCAGCGCGTGCACCGACTGTAAATTGAGGTTCCAGCGCCGTTTCGTAACGTTATGGGCGTGACTGATCCGGTTGCCAAACACTGGCTTCCGGCCGCATACTTCACAAACTTGTGCCATGAGACAGAAATCTCCTGCTTGTTTCGAATCTTGAGTATAGCAATGCCGTTCGCCGGCCCGCAACCGCGCGAGTTTTTTCACAAAACCTTTCGCCGCCATGTCGAGAACCCGCCCGCCGCTCCGACTGTCTTTTGAACGCGCCGAAAACCGGCGTAAAAATGAAAGGACCTAACATGAAGTACATCCTGATGATGAATACCATGAGAGCCGGCGAGGGCGTCCCTGCCTGGCAGAAAAAAGACCTGCAAGCGCACGTCGCCTTTATGCGGGACCTCAGCCGGCAACTCCGCGAATCCGGTGAGCTGGTGTCGGCGGAAGGACTATCCTTCCCCGACCAGGCCAGGCTCGTGCGGGCCGGCAAGGATGGCACGCCGATTACCGACGGCGTCTTTCCGGAGAGCAAGGAATTTCTCGCCGGCTACTGGATCGTGGACGTCGAGAGCCCAGAACGCGCCTACGCCATTGCCGCGAAGGCCTCGGCGGCTCCCGGCCCCGGCGGCGCGCCGCTGAACATTCCCATCGAAGTGCGCCCGGTCATGAGCGGCCCGCCTCCCGAAATGCTTTAGTCCGGAGGAGAACCATTATGACCGCCATCGATACCCTCGCGCGATTGTCGCTCGCTTCCTCGGTAGCGTGCGTTCTACTGCTCGCCGCCTTGCACGTGCTCAGCCCGGAGTTCGATCCGTCTTTTCGAGTGGTAAGTGAATACGCCAACGGTCACTATGCCTGGGTGCTGTCCCTCATGTTTCTGGCATGGGCGGTAAGCTCCTGGGCGCTCGCCGGCGCGGTCTGGCCCCAACTGCCGACCGGCGCCGGCAAACTTGGCCTGGCGTGCCTCATCCTCGCTGGTTTGGGTGAGGCAATGGCCGCGGTATTCGATATCCACCATCCGCTGCACGATGTCGCGGGCGCGCTCGGAGTTTTAGGCCTGCCCATCGCCGCCATGCTCATCAGTCCGGCGCTGGCGCGCCTTCCGGGGTGGTCCGGCGCCAAAACCGAGCTCCTGTGGACAGCCAACCTGACCTGGGTGATTCTGCTCGCGATGATTGCCGCGTTGATGGTCATTCGCAAGATCAACCTCGTCGGTTATCCGAACCGGCTGCTCGTCGTGCTCTACTGCGTATGGGCGATGACTGCCGCCTGGCAGGCGATTAAGGGGCGGAATCCGTAGAGGAGCGAGAGATGAAATACATTCTGATGATGAACACCATGACGGCCGGAAGCCAGGCGTTCACCGGGTGGTCGAAGGAGGATTTCGAGACGCACTGCGCTTATTTCGCGGGTCTCACGCAGGAACTCCGGGAATCCGGTGAGCTCATCTCCACGGAAGTACTGACGTTTCCCGATCAGGCCAGGCTCGTGGGGGCCGGCGATGACGGAATGCTCGTCACCGACGGCGTGTTTTCCGAGGGCAAGGAGTTCCTGGCGGGCTATTGCATAGTCGATGTCCCGAGTCCGGAGCGCGCGTATGCCATCGCCGCGCGAGTGTCCGCCGCGCCCGGCCCCGGCGGCGCGCCGTTGAACATTCCCATCGAAGTGCGGCCCGTGTTGAGCGGTCCGCCGCCGGAAATGTTGTAAAGCGACTATGGAATCCACCCGCGGTGACATCACGCCCGAGCTCCTCTTGCGCGACCTGGCGCCGCAGGTGCTCGGCGCGCTTGTCCGCCGCTTTCGCGATTTTGCCGCCGCTGAAGACGCCGTTCAGGAAGCGTTGATCGCGGCAACCGTGCAATGGCCGCGCGAAGGCGTTCCTGACAATCCGCGCGGCTGGTTGATCCAGGTTGCCTCGCGCCGCCTGACCGACCATATCCGCAGCGAATCGGCCCGCCGCCGGCGCGAAAGCGAAGTGGCCCTGGAAGCCTCCCGCCATCCGGCGCCGGCGGAGACCGCATCGCACGCGGACGATACCTTGGTCCTGCTGTTCATGTGCTGCCATCCCGCGCTGACTCCATCTTCGGCCATTGCCCTGACCTTGCGCGCCGTCGGCGGGCTGACGACCGCGGAAATCGCGCATGCGTTCCTGGTGCCGGAAGCGACCATGGCGCAGCGCATCAGCCGCGCCAAGCAGACCATAAAAACGTCCGGCATCCCCTTCCAACTACCGAACCCGGGGGAGCGGGCGCAGCGCATGCGCGCCGTGCTTCATGTCCTGTACCTCATCTTCAACGAAGGCTTCACCACGAGCGCCGGTCCCAGCCTCCGGCGCGACGACCTCTCGCATGAGGCGATACGGCTGGCGCGAATCCTGCACGGCCTGCAACCGGACGATACCGAGGTCGCGGGACTGCTCGCGCTCATGTTGTTGACCGACGCCCGGCGTCTCGCACGAACCAGCGACAAGGGTGAGTTGATCCCCCTCGCGGCCCAAAACCGCGAGCTTTGGGACCGGGAACAGATCGCCGAGGGAGTGGCGATTCTCTCCGCGGCATTGCGCGCGGGCACGGTTGGCCCTTACCAGTTGCAAGCCGCCATCGCCGCCGTCCACGACGAAGCCGCCCGCGCCGAGGACACGGATTGGCCGCAGATCCTGGCGCTGTACGAACTGTTGAAACGTATGTCCGACAACCCCATGGTGGTGTTGAATCACGCGATTGCGGCGGCCATGGTGCACGGGCCCCGGAAAGGGTTGGAACTGCTGAACTCTCTCGACGGCGATCCGCGCCTGGCGGATCACCACCGCCTCGACGCTGTGCGCGCGCATCTGCTGGAACTCGCCGGCGATCCACACGGCGCTATCCGCCACTATCGGTTAGCGGCAGCCAAGACTACCAACCTCGCGGAGCGCGACTACCTGATCATCCAGGCTGCGCGGCTAGCCAGCGAGTGACCACTCTATGACCCTCCCAGCGCCTGCGCCAGATCCGCCGTCAGATCGTCCACGTGCTCCAGGCCGATAGACAGCCGGATCAGATTCTGCGGCGTCTTCGAATCCGGCCCCTCCACCGACGCGCGATGCTCCACCAGGCTGTGTGCTCCGCCCAGGCTCGTCGCGCGAATGAAAAGTTTGCACCGCGCCACCACCCCCATGGCCGTCTCACGACCGCCCCGCACCTGGAAAGACAGCATACCGCCGAACGCCGACATCTGGCGCGCGGCAACCGCATGACCGGGATGCTCCTCGAGCCCCGGATAGTGCACCTTCTCGACCGCCCGATGCCCCGCCAGGAACCGCGCCACGCACATGCCGTTCTGCGCCTGCGCCCGCACGCGATACGGAAACGTATCCAGCCCCCGCAGCGTCAGCCAGCAATCGAAGGGCGACGGCACGGACCCGCCATATTTCTGCGAGAGCCGCGCATGCTCGAAAAGCCCGTTCGGTTTGCCCGTAATCAGTGCCCCGCCGATCACATCGCTGTGGCCGCCAATGTATTTCGTAGTGGAGTGCGCCACCATATCGATCCCCAACTCGAGCGGCCGCTGCAGCACCGGGGTGGCGAATGTGCCATCGCACACCGTCATCGGGCGCGCAGGCGCCGACTGCGCCAGCTCCGCGATCGCTGCGAGGTCCGTGATCTTCATTAGCGGGTTCGACGGAGTTTCCACCCAGATCAGCCGCGTCGAAGGCCGCAAGGCGGCGCGTACACGTTCGAAATCGGTCATATCCACGTAAGTCGCTTCCACCGGCGAGTGCTCGAACACCTTGCCCAGTACATTGCGAAAACCCCAGTAGACATCGTCCGGCGCCAGGATGTGTGAGCCAGCTTCCAACCCTTGCACCACCGCCGTTGCCGCCGCCAATCCCGACGAAAACGCCAGCGCCTGCGTGCCGCCTTCGAGATCGGCAAGGCACTCCTCCAGCGCCCGCCGGTTGGGATTGTTGTCGCGCGAATAAATATAGCCCCGCGGATAGTCGCCCTCGGGACTTCGCTCGAAGGTGGTGGAAAGGTAGATGGGTGGCGTTACCGCGCCGGTGGCGGGATCGATATGGCGGCCGGCGTGCACTGCACGGGTTTCAATCTTCATCTCTACTACTGTAGCGTTTGGGGGTGAACAGGCCAACGCTACCCGCAATTGCGTGGAATGGCCCACCCAGTCGGGTCGATATTGTAGAGTTTTAAGTCTTATTTTCTGATATTTAGGTTGTGGCCGCGCAATTGCACGCGCGGAAATATATGGCCTACGTAATCACCGAAACCTGTACTAAGGATGAATTGTGCGTGCAAGCCTGCCCGGTAGACTGCATCCATCCGAAACAAGATGAGGATGGCTTTGCGGACGCCCCTCAACTCTACGTGAACCCGGTGGAATGCATCGATTGCGGCGCGTGCATACCGGTTTGCCCCACGAACTCCATTTACACGCTGGAGGAACTTCCTGCGGAATTCGCCCGCTTCGCCGATCTGAACGCCACGCATTACAATTAGGAGCGCCAGCTATCAGCCATCAGCTTTCAGCTAAAAGTGCACTTTACGTGCTAGCAGCCGTGGTACGAGTCTCAAAAGACCGCTTACTGACGTGCACGGCTCCGTAGGTTCAGTGAGTTACAGAGCCGCGACCGTGAGGGAGCGCCTTTCGCCACGAGTTCAGCGAATCGCCCGGCCAGCGCGTCATTGGCGATCCTGTTTCTTGGCTCATAGCTGATGGCTGAAAGCTGAGAGCTTATCTCACCGCAACCGGGGGGACTAGCACCGACCAGTGGGCATTGCGGAACTGCCAGCGTCCCCCTCTGAACTCCGTCGTGGCCGTAAAATATCCCGCCTCGCTGACCCGATCCCCCGTCGGACCGGTCCGAACCTCGCGATAGGGGGCGGCCATCACCGCCAGATCGGGCGCCAGCGGATCCACGCGTAGTTCGTCTCCCCATTGCAGATCGATCTGCTTGATGGTGCGCGCCAGGTCCGGGATCGCCGCGATCGCCGATGCCCCGTTCGCAAAAGCCAGCCTCCCTTCAGTGGCCATAAAGAATTCGGGGCTTTCGGAGAAGTACCGCCGCCACGCCGTCGGTCCTTCGTGGGTAACGCCGCGAGCCACGTCCTGCGCGAACGCCCGCACTTCGTGATCGATCTCCGCGGTTCGCTGCGAGGTCAGAGATCGCGGGCCGCTGGAACATCCGGCGGATAGCGCGGCCGCCACCAAAGCCCACTGCCAGATTCGCATGCACGCTCCTTCTCGAATAGAGTAGCGCAATGGCGTTGTATCATCGGCTTTGGCAGCCAAACGACCCCCGACCCCGCGCCCCGCCCGGTGGCGCAAACATGCATTCTTCATCGCCGCGCTATGGGTTGCCGCGCTCGCAGCATACTCCAATTCCTTCCGCGCCGGGCTCGCCTTCGACAGCCAGCGCGTGATTCTCGGCGATTCCCGCATTCAGGCCGACACCGCCGATAACATGCGCCAGATCTGGACCGGCGACTATTACAACGGCACCGGTTCGAGCGCCCTCTACCGCCCGCTGACCACCCTCACATTCTTGTGGAACTACGCCGATCTCGGCGGTGGATACCACACCGTCAATTTCGCGCTGCACGCCGTCAATATCGCGTTGGTCTACTTTCTCGGCCTAGCCGTGTTCGGCGAGGCGTGGCCGGCATTCGCCATGGCCGCGTTGTGGGGTCTGCACCCCGTCCTCACCGAGGCTGTGACGAACGTGGTTGGGCGGGCCGATTTGCTCGCCGCGTTCGGCGTGCTCGCCGGCCTGCTCTGCTACATCCACGGCCGGAGTTGGTTGTGGTCGCTGGCTCTCGCTGCCTCCGCCGCCATCGCCGTTTTCTCCAAGGAAAGCGGTATCGTCCTGTTGGCCGTGATGATTGCCGCGCAGGCAATCTCTCCGCGCTTCCGGCCCGCCGCCTACCTGGCCGTACTAATTCCGGCGGCGGTTTGGTTGGTCATGCGCCACAATGCGCTCTCGCAAGTGTCGTCGCTGCTGATTGCCTACACCGACAACCCGCTACAGGGCGCCGGATTCTGGATGTCGCGCCTCACCGCCATCAAAGTCCTTGGGGCATACCTGTGGCTCCTGGTCTGGCCCGCGCACCTTTCGCCCGACTACTCTTATAACCAGATCCCTCTCTCCACCTGGTCCGATCCCAAGACCCTCCTCGCCCTGCTGGTCTGGATCGCCATCGCTGCCACCGCGATCTTCGCCTGGCGCCGCGCGCGGGCCTTGTTTTTCCTCATCGCCTTTTTCGCCGTCACCATGGCGCCGGTGGCGAACCTCGTCATCCTCGTGGGCAGCATCATGGCCGAGCGTTTCCTGTACCTGCCCTCCATCGCGTTTGCCGGCGCGCTGGTTTGGGGCGCGCTCGCCCTTCGCCCGCGCATGCCGCCGCGCTGGATGGCCGCCGCGCTCGCCGCCGTCTGTCTCGCGTTCGCCGCGCGCGCCTGGGCGCGCAACGCCGATTGGTTCGACGACCGCACTCTCTGGGCCAGCGCCGTCCAGGTCTGTCCCAACAGCTACAAGCCCCACCAGAATCTCGCCATGCTCGCCCTCGCCCAGCCCCAGCCGGATTATCCCGCCGCCACCCGTGAAGTGGAACGCGCCATCGCCATCCTCGATCCGCTCCCCGACGGCCGCAACATGCCCTCCGTCTACGCCACCGCCGCCCAATGCTACCGTGCCCGTGGCGATCTCGACCGCGCCTTCGCGGTGCTGGAGCGCGGCCGCAACATCGACCGTGCCTGGAACGCCGCCTTCCAGGCGCGCAATCGCGCCGACGGGAAGACCGTCCCCGCGGTCGGCACTCCGCCCCTCTATCTCGAACTCGGCCGCGTCTACGCCGATCTCGGCCAGCCCGAAAAAGCGCTCGCAGCATTCCGCGAGGGACGCTCCATCGATCCCGAGCTGCCGTTTTTCGAGGAAATGTCGCGCGTCTATAACGGCATGCGCCAGCCCGAGCAGGCTGCCGTAAGCCTGCTGGAAGGCATTGCCATCTACTCCGGTCAACCCGCCCTGATCAACGATCTGACGCAACTCTATCAGATGACCGCCCCCGAAAACTGCGCGCTCAATCGCACCTCCGCGGGTGCGACAGTCAACTTGAATTGCCCGCTGGTGCACAACGAGCTCTGCACTGCGTCGCGCAATATGGCGGAAATGTTCACTGCCATGCACGACCCCGCGTCCGCCGGCGCCATCGCGCAAAACGCGGCGCGAAATTACGGGTGTGGGAGGTGATTCGGCGACGTCGCTGACGGGTTCGCCTTAGGCGCCGAAGCATGGTACGCTCGCCGTACAATGGTTATCCTCTTCGACATCGATGGCACACTAATCGATCACGATGGCGCTGAGGCAATCGCGGTCACGACGTTGCGGGCTGTGACGCAGCACAATGAGGACGCCGATGACTTCCTTCGAAGATGGCGAGTGGCGTTCGAACGCCATTACAACAGGTACCTGGCAGGTGAAATATCGCTCCAACAGCAGCGGCGGGAGCGTTTTCGGGAGCTCTTTGGTCCGGGCTTGTCCGATAACGACGCCGATCGGCTGAGCGCCTTTTATATCGACCAGTATCTGGCGGCGTGCGAGCTTTACGATGACGTCGAACCGGCACTGGCACAGCTCGGCGCCTATCCGATGGGAATCATTTCGAACGGCGAACGCAGCCAGCAGCAATACAAGTTGACCAAAGCGGGCATCGACCACTATTTCGGTCCGTTGATTCTATCGGGAGAATGCGGGATAGCCAAACCTGCTCGAGGCATTTTCGAGTTGGCGTGCCATTCGATGGGCGTGTGTCCAACTCGGGCCGTTTACGTGGGTGACCGGCACGACGTCGATGCCGAGGCTGCGCGAAACGTGGGCATGCACGGCATATGGTTGGATCGTCACGGAGCCTCTACCGATGGTGACAGGCGAATCGACTCCTTGTCCGAACTCCCAGCCGTCATAACACTCATCGAACGAAGCTCGAGATGAATCCCACATACGACTGTTGTACACGGGATCGTTTTGCCGTTTGTAACAGCAAGCCACTTCTCGGAGAGGCTGCGGCGGGCGTGACTGTGAGCGCATAAGGCATCCCGATAATGACCGCCCGCCGCCAACTTGGACAGCGCTGGGTGGTCAACAATAAGGTGGGTGTTCGGTTAGATGCCACTTGATTCCGCCAAATCCTTGCCCCGTCTTCACCTCAACCGAGATACGGCTGGAGTGGCCCAGGCCCTTGAATCACAATTCAGGCGCGCAATCGCGCCGGCGGAAAGACTGTCCCCGCCGTCGGCACTCTTCCTCTCTATCTCGAACTCGGCCGCGTCTACGCCGATCTCGGCCAGCCCGAAAAAGCGCTCGATGCATTCCGCGAGGGCCGCTCCATCGATCCCGAGCTGCCGTTCTTCGAGGAAATGTCGCACGTCTATAACGGCATGCGCCAGCCCGATCAGGCCGCCGTAAGCCTGCTGGAAGGCATTGCCGTCTACTCCGGCCAACCCGCCCTGATCAACGGTCTGACGCAACTCTATCAGATGACCGCCCCCGAAAGCTGCGCGCTCAATCGCACCTCCGCGGGCGCGACGGTCAACCTGAACTGCCCGCTGGTGCACGGCCAGCTCTGCACTGCGTCACGCAATATGGCGGAAATGTTCACTGCCATGCACGACCCCGCGTCCGCCGGCGCCATCGCGCAAAATGCGGCGCGAAATTACGGGTGCTCCAAATGATGCGCCGTCATCGCCGGTAGATTGCATTCGGACACCAAGGTCTGAACAATTGTGTATAGGACCGCGGGGGTCCTGTAAGGTGGCCGAATCGAAAGCGCGTGAGCCATCACGCTCACGTCTTCATATCGTGTTGGTGCCGGGCTTCGCCGGATTCGACGCGCTCGGCCAGCTTGAATACTATGCGGGGATAACGCCTTTATTTCAGAAACAGCCGTTCCGAAATGAAGTGCTGCACTACTTCGATAACTTGCCCACCGCCGCGGTAGTGACGCGCGCCGCACGGCTGCGTGGCTATCTCGCGAAGCGCATCGCTCGCGGCGAGATTGCGCGCGGTGACGACGTGATTCTGGTCGGCCACTCGACTGGAGGACTCGACATCCGCTGGCGCTCCGGGACCTCCACCACCGGCGAAGGACGCCGATCGTCGTGGACGGCGGAACCAAGGTCGAGGCCGCCCGGATCCTCGCTCACGTGCGGCGTGTCGTATTCCTCTCAGTGCCCCATTGGGGAACCAACATTGCCGACTGGGTGCATTCATACCCACGATGTCGCGAAGCAGTGCTGACCGACTTGCGTGTTGCCGTGGCCGGTTCGCAGGTGCTGCCGCTGGACCGGCTGGAAAGCGCCATCGCGGCCGGCGCCGCCTGCCTCACAGGCGCCGGACTGCCGCGGGCGATCGAGGACGCCCTGACGGAGGCCAATGAGCACAATGGGACACCGGGTCCGGCGCGAACGGCGGACGCGCAGGAAGCCGCATCCCAGCTCGCGCTCTATTTGCGCCTGATGGCCTCGGATTTCCGCGCCATCGATGACCTCACGGCGCATCCTCCGCGCGGCAAGCCACAAAGTCCCGCACACTTTAACCCTGGCGAGCGCGAGGAAGAGCTTGCTCTGTGGAATGATCTTCACATCGAAGCCCTTTCCTATGTCACGCTGGGAAGGCGCCCGTTCTGCTTCGATGAACAGGATCGCGCGCCGGTGTGGGAACTCTCCAGGCTCTGCACCTATCCCGAGATTGCCAAGGACGAAGAGCGGAGCGCGGGCACGGATATTGTCTATCGCACTTGCTACCGGGCGTGCGCCGGCGGCCCGCTCGATCCACCCCTGCTGAGCGGCAGGGTGACGCGGCGCCTGGGCCGAATTCCGCAACGGGAAATCGCGCTGTGGGACAACGATGGTATCGTCAACACCGTTTCCATGCTCTGGCCGGAAGGCGAGAACGTGCTGGTTGCCGCCGACCACATGGACATCGTGGGGCAGTACAAGCCCGTTAAGGCGCGTCCTGGAGGAGGCCGGCGCTATCAGGCTTACGATTTGCTGGGGTCGGCGTCGGGATTTCGAGACCAGGTATTCAGGCAGGTCTGGAGCGAGATCTTCGCCTTCTGCGCCGATGGTGCGCGGACAACTCTGCCCCGCGTCCTGTGATATGGTCGGATGTTCCCTGCGATGATTCGCTTCGTAATCCTATTCGGCGCCGTGGTCGCCGCGCTCGCCGGATTCAGACCATAATCGCTATCTTCAATCTCATTCTGGAGTTGGTCCAGCATCGCCACCGGGTTCGCGGCTCCCGTGCTAATTTCACGTGGACAAAGAGGGCCGCACATTCGCCCAATCACGGAACCTGGCACGCGGCCTAGTACGATAAGTCACGTTTTCCCGATTCGCGTGAGGGAATCGAGTCCATTTAGTCGTTTTCCGAAATGACGGAGGGTTCGACTTTATGAGTTTCAACCGTATCTCACACCTTTTCTTCGCCGTCTTCGCCTTGAGCGCGGCGAGAGCTGACACCATTTTTAACTTCGATAGCGATAACGTGGGCACCTCGACAAGCTTCACCGACACAGTAAATGGTATTTCCGCTACGTTTTCGAGCGCCGCGGATCCGGGTGGATTCGTCGTGTATCCCAGCATGTTTGACACTCTGACCGGCAACGTGCTGGGTGATCCAGGTCCCGCTGGACAGGATAATCTCGTACTCGACATTTCCTTTAGCAGTGAACTGAACGCCATCGACCTCAATTTCGCCACCAGCGATTTCATCACGCCTTCGCCGTTCACGCTGTCCGCCTATCAGAATACTGAGCTGGTCGGCTCAACTACCACCGCCGGAATGTTCCTGAACGGCTTCATCTTTCCGGAGGGTGAAGTGGCGTTCGACGGCGCCAGCTTCAACAACGTCGTGATTTCGTCCACGGCGACCGATATCGCTGTCGATAACATAAACGTGAATGCGGTACCCGAGCCCGGCTCGCTCTCGCTGCTTGCCCTGGGCTTGGGCTTCCTGGTAGCCGGTTCGGTGCGGGGTAAACGCCGCGGCCGCAAACTCGCGTAACTAACTTCCACTAATTGAATAAGGAGAAAATTCATGAAACGCTTCGTGTCTCTATCGTCGTCCATCGCCGCAATGGCTCTCGTCTCCGCCGCCGTGGCGCCCGCGCAGAGTATCTTTCCTTTCTTTCCTTCCACCGTCTCGACGGTTCCGTCGAATGGCGATGTCAACCCGTACGGAGTCGTCATCGTACCCAAGAACATCGCGCCAGGCCTCGGAATCAACGCCGGCGACGTTCTGGTGTCGAATTTCAACAATTCGGAGAACCTGCAGGGGACCGGTTCAACTATCATTCGCGTCACGGCATCGGGCAGTGTGACTACGTTCTATTCCGGCAACACTTCCCGGGCAGGTTTGACCGCCGCTATGGGTGTTCTGACCAACGGCATGGTGCTGATCGGCAATTTGCGGACTGCAGATGGCACCCCTGCCACCATTGAGCCTGGGAGCATTTCGATTCTGAGTAGCTTCGGGCAATTCCTCGGCAACATCGGTAACGTCCCGGCGAATGTCGATGGCCCCTGGAGTATGGCCGTCGATGACTTAGGTTCGGCGGGAACCGGTACAGCCCACGTGTTCGTATCGAACGTTCTGAGCGGTACCGTCTCGCGATTCGATCTGACTTACACACTGATAAATCTGAATGCCGTCGTCACGACTCTCGCCACCGGCTTTAACCATCGCCTTGACCCGGCCGCGCTGTGCCTGGGGCCCTCCGGTCTGGCTTACGATGCGGTCCACAACGTGCTGCTTGTGGCATCCTCGGCCGACAACGCCGTTTACGAGATCCCCAACGCCGCCACCGCAACCACGACGCAGACGGCATCGCTGTTGTTCTCCGATGCCACGCACCTCCACGGTCCGCTGGATATCGGATTCCTGCCCAACGGCCATCTACTGGTAGCCAACAGCGATGGGTCCAACATAGATCCGAATCAGCCGAGCGAACTCGTGGAGTACACGGCCTCCGGCGCATTTGTCGGCCAAATGCCGATCGACCCGAATAACGGCGGGGCGTTTGGACTGGCGATCGAGAACATCGGCTGGGGAACGTTTCAATTGGCGGCCGTCGACGACAATGCCATCACATTGAGAGTCTGGACTTCGGTCGTAAAGTAGATTGGGTCCCGAGGCATATTCCTTCGCGCGCTTCGGTCTCCGAAGCGCGCGCTTTTTTGCCGGGTACGCTCAGGCGTCAACGTACGATATCGACGTGTCGACGGCAGCCAAGCGCGGTACCGTGGCTCATTTCTTCAAACGCTCCGGTCGACAACGGGGGAAACGGTCTATCTGAAAGACTGTCCGGGGACGGCTCCAGACAAGGATACGGCTCGTAGCTACCCGCGCAGATCGCCCTTACCCCTTGTGTTCTCCCGCGTTCACCCAAGCCTGTGCATGATTGACCGCCTTCAGCGCCGCATCGGGGTCTTCCGCGCTCCCCAGGGCCTCCGTCGCCTTCTGCAACTCCGCCCGTGCGCGCGCCAGGTCGATCTCTTCCGCCTTCTGCGCCGTGTCCGCCAGCACCCGCACCTGGCCCTCCAGCACTTCCAGAAATCCGCCGTCGATCGCCAGCCAGTGCGATTGTCCACCCACCCGGTAGCTCAGCGCGCCCGCGCCCAGTCGTCCCAGCAGCGCGGCGTGCCCGGGAAGAATCCCCAGGTATCCGTCTATGCCGGGCACCTGCACTTCCGTCACGTGCTGGCGCACCAGCTCGCGCTCGGGTGTGGCGACCTCGAGTTCCAGTTCCTCGGCCATACTTACGCCTTCTTCAACGCTTCGGCCCGTTCCAGCACGTCGTCGATCGTGCCCTGCATGTAGAACGCCTGCTCCGGAATCTCGTCGTGCTTGCCGTCGGCGATCTCCCGGAAGCCCTTGATGGTGTCGGCCAGTTTCACGTACTTGCCCTTGTAGCCGGTGAACTGCTCGGCCACGTGGAACGGCTGCGAGAGGAAGCGCTGGATCTTGCGGGCCCGCGCCACGATCAGCTTGTCTTCATCGGAAAGCTCGTCGATGCCCAGAATGGCGATGATATCCTGCAGGTCCTTATACCGCTGCAGAATTCCTTTCACCATCTGGGCGACCCCGTAGTGGTCCTCGCCCAGGATCAGCGGATCGAGAATGCGGCTGGTGGACGCCAGCGGGTCCACCGCGGGATAGATTCCCAGCGAAGCGATGTCGCGCGAAAGATTGGTGGTGGCGTCAAGGTGTGCGAACGCCGTCGCCGGCGCGGGGTCGGTATAGTCGTCAGCGGGCACGTAGATCGCCTGCACCGAAGTGATCGAGCCCTTCTTGGTGGACGTGGTCTGCTTCTGCAGTTCACCCATTTCCGTGGCTAGGTTGGGCTGGTATCCCACGGCGGACGGCATGCGTCCCAGCAACGCCGAGACTTCCGAGCCGGCCTGCGTGAAACGGAATATGTTGTCGATAAAGAGCAGCACGTCCTGCCCTTCTTCGTCGCGGAAATATTCCGCCACGGTTAGACCCGTCAGGCCCACGCGCAGGCGCGCACCGGGCGGTTCGGTCATCTGTCCATAAATCAGGGCGCACTTGGATTTCTTCCAGTCGTGCGGGTCGATGACGCCTGATTCCTGCATTTCGGTCCACAGGTCGTTGCCCTCGCGCGTGCGCTCGCCAACCCCGGAGAAGACCGATACACCGCCATGCTTCTGGGCGATGTTGTTGATCAGCTCCATGATGATGACGGTCTTGCCCACGCCCGCGCCGCCGAACAGGCCGATCTTGCCGCCGCGCAGATAGGGCTCGAGCAGGTCGATTACCTTGATGCCCGTTTCGAACATTTCCAGGCGCGTGGACTGGTCTTCAAACGATGGCGACGGGCGATGAATCGGATATTTCAGCTTGGCATTCACCGGGCCCATCTCGTCCACCGGCTCGCCGATGACGTTGAGCACCCGCCCCAACGTTTCCGGGCCCACCGGAACTTCCACGGGATGGCCCAGGCTGATAGCTTTCATTCCGCGCACTAGGCCCTCGGTGGGCTGCAGCGCGACGGTGCGCACGCGGCCCTCGCCGATGTGCTGCTCCACTTCGCAAATAATATCGATGGGCTGGGGTACCTGAAATCCTTCGCTGGTGACCCTGATAGCGGTATAAACCAGCGGAATCTGGCCCTCCGGGAATTCGCAGTCCACGGCCGGTCCGGCCACCTGGACCACTTTCCCGACGACTTGGTTGCTTGTTGCCATTTCAATCCTCAATTTACTCGGCAGCGGCGGCGCCGCTGACCACTTCGATGATTTCCTTGGTGATGCTGGCCTGGCGCACGCGATTCATATGCAGCGTGAGCTTGTCGATCATCTCGCCGGCATTAGATGTCGCCGCTTCCATGGCCGTCATGCGGGCGGCATGTTCGGCCGCGGTCGATTCCGCCAGCGCGCGATAGAATTCGTTCTCCACGTAGCGCGGAAGAAGCGCATCCAGCATTTCCACCGGCGATTGTTCGAAGATGTAATCGGGCGGATTTTTCTGCTCGGGAATGCGAATGGGCAGAACGCGATTGGTGACCAGGTTTTGCGCCACCACGCTCTTGAATTCGTTGTAAATCAGGTAGACCGCGTCGATCTCTTCGTTGCGATACATCTCCATGGCTTTGCCGGCAATGGCCGCCACGTCGGCGTAATTCAGCTTGCCCGCCATATTGATGTGCTCGCTCACGATCTTCGCCCCGCGCTTGCGGAAGAAGTCGCGGCCTTTGCGGCCGATCAGGATCATGCGCACCGCAGCGTCTTTGTGCTCGGCAGGGAAGCGCTGCGCGGCCTTCGTCAGATTAGTGTTGAAAGCTCCCGCGAGACCTTTGTCACTGGTCACCAGCACCAGCAGAATGCGCTGTTCGGGGCGCTGCGCCAGTAGCGGATTCTGGCCGGCGGTCTCATCGTTAGCTACCGCCGCCGCCACGTTGCCCAGGATCTGGCGCAGCATCGCACCGTAGGGACGCGCGGCAATCACGCGATCCTGCGCGCGCCGCAGTTTCGCCGCCGAGACCATCTTCATGGCCTTGGTGATCTGCTGCGTATTCTTCACCGAACGGATACGCCGGCGAATATCGATCAGGCTGGGCATCGGCGCCTACTTAGCCTCCACGGCCTCCGCCGCCGGTTTCTCCGCGGGTTTTGCCTTGGTGAATTCGGCTTTAAATTCCTTGATGGCCGACGTCACCTTGGCGGTGAGCGCGTCGTCCAGCGCTTTCTTGGTGCGAATCTCTTCCCAAATGCCGGGATGCGCGTTGTCGATGAACCCGTACAACCCCGCTTCGAACTTGCGGCAATCCTCCACCGGGAGATCGTCGAGATGGCCCTTTGTGCCGGCGAAGATGATCATCACCTGTTTTTCCAGCGGCAGCGGCTGGTATTGCCCCTGCTTCAGAATTTCCACCAGGTGCTTGCCGCGATTCAACTGATCGAGCGAAGCCTTGTCGAGATCCGAACCGAATTGCGCGAAGGCGGCCAGCGCGCGGTATTGCGCCAGGTCGAGCCGCAGGCTGCCGGCGATGGATTTCATCGCCTTGGTCTGCGCGTTGCCGCCCACGCGGCTCACCGAAATACCCACGTTGATGGCCGGGCGCACGTTGGAGTTGAACAGATCGGACTCGAGGAAGATCTGGCCGTCGGTAATCGAGATCACGTTGGTCGGGATGTAGGCCGAAACGTCGCCCGCCTGCGTCTCGATGAACGGCAGCGCGGTGAGCGATCCGCCTCCGTGCGCGTCGTTCAACTTGGCGGCGCGCTCGAGCAAACGGCTATGGAGATAGAACACGTCGCCGGGATAGGCTTCGCGGCCGGGCGGACGGCGCAGAAGCAGCGAGATTTCGCGATAGGCCGCGGCATGCTTGGAAAGGTCGTCGTAAATGCACAGGGCGTGCTTGCCGCGGTCGCGGAAGTACTCGCCCATGGCGCAACCCGCGAAGGGCGCGATATATTGCATCGGCGCGGGATCGGAAGCCGATGCCGACACCACGATGGTGTAGCTCATGGCGCCGTGGTCTTCCAGCGTCTTCACCACCTGCGCGACGGTGGAGCGCTTCTGGCCGATGGCGACGTAGATGCAAATCAGGTCGCCGCCCTTCTGATTGATGATGGTGTCGAGCGCGATCGCGGTTTTGCCGGTCTGCCGGTCTCCGATGATCAACTCGCGCTGCCCGCGGCCGATGGGAATCATGGCGTCGATCGCCTTGATGCCCGTCTGCATGGGTTCTTTCACCCCACGGCGGATCACCACGCCCGGCGCCAGGCGTTCCACGGGATTGTAATCCGAAGTGTGAATCGGGCCCTTACCGTCGATCGGCTCGCCGAGCGCGTTTACCACCCGTCCGATGAGCGCCTCGCCCACCGGCACCGACATGATGCGGCCCGTGCGCTTGACCTCGTCGCCTTCTTTGATCTCCGTGTAATCGCCCAGCAGCACCGAACCCACCTGGTCTTCTTCCAGGTTCATCGCGATGCCCGCCACATTGTGCGGAAACTCGATGAGTTCGCCGGCCATCACTTTTTCGAGACCGTGGATTCTGGCGATACCGTCGCCCACGGTGATCACCGAGCCGACCTCGCTGACGTCGATCGCGCTCTCGTAGTTCTCGATCTCCTGGCGGAGAATTTTGGTGATTTCATCCGCTCGAATTTGAGCCATAATTCCTTCCCATCAGCTTTCCGCGCGCATCACGCGCCGCAGGCCTTCCAGCCGGCCCCGCACCGACCCGTCGTATACCGTCGATCCGATGCGCGCCACTACCCCGCCAATCAGCGCGCCGTCCACCGCGTATCGGGCGCGGAGGCGTTTGCTCGTAATCCGTTGGAGTTGCGTGAGCAGCGCCGTCTGCTGCTCGCCGGTCAGTTCGCTCGCCGAACTCACTTCCGCCCGTCCGAAACCCAGGCGCTCTTCCACCGTCAACTCGAGAGTTTCGATGATTTGGGAAAGCAAAGCGATGCGGCGGTGATCCACCAGAACGAATAGGAAATTGCGCGTAATCTGCGCCACGCCCAGCAACTGGCCGATGCGGCCGATGACGGCCCGCTTGCGCCCGATGGGCACGGCCGGCGTGGCCAGCGCGTTTGCGAGCGCGGAGGAGGATCGCAGGGTGGTTTCAAAAGCTCGTAACTGCGCGATCGCGTCGTCGGCGCGAAGCGCGGAGTTGCTCGCGGTCACCACGTCGGCGAGAGCGTGGGCGTATCGCGTGGCTACGGCGGAAAGTGTCATTGCAGTTCGCGCACAAAACCGCGGACCAGGCGGTCCTCCGTGGCGGGCGTCATGCGGGCGCGGATTTTTTGCGCGGCCAAATCGATGGCCAGTCCGGCGGCATAGCGCCGCAGTTCCTTCTGAGCGGTTTTTCCCGCGTCGGAAATCTCGCGCTCGGCCTGCGCCTGGATGCGGTCGATTTCGCCGAATGTGTGCTTGGCCTGGCGATCCGCCTCGGCAGCCGTCTCCGCCTGCGATTCGGCCTTCAGAGCGGCGATTTCGACTTCGATCGCCGCCAGCCGCCGTTCCACTTCGGCGGCGCGTTCGTCGGCCTCCTGGCGGATCTTCCGGGATTCCATCATGTCTTTGGTGATGGCCTCGGTGCGCGCCGCGAACAATGGCGGAAGCAGCTTCACCATCAGGTATCCCACACCGGCGGCCAGCAGCAGGAAGTTGGCCCACTTCCAGATAGTGAGGTTTTCCTCGCCGCCTTCGTTTCCCTGGGCGAATGCGACTGCAGTTGCCAGGCACAACAGCAGAAGTACACGGCCGGCGCGCTTCATGCCGCGGTCCCTCGCACCATGCGGTCGGCGATCTCGGTGGCCAACCCGTCGCTCGCCTGCGCCAGGCTCGCCTTGGCCGCTTCCACGTCGCGCGCGAGTTGGGCTTTCGCCGCGTGGATATGGTCCTCGGCGCTCTGGCGCGCGGCCGCGATTTGCGCCGCCTGGCTTTCCTGTAATTGTTTATAAAACTGTTCCTGCGCCTGGTAGATTTCCGATCGCACCTTGCGGATGGCGGCCTCGTATTCCGAAGTGCGGGCGGAAGCCCGCGCCAGCGCCTGGTCGGCCAGTTTTCGCGCGCCTTCGGTGGCCTCGAAACGCTCGCGCAGCATCTTCTCCATGGGCTGAAAAAAGACCTTTTTCAGATAGAAATGCAGAATGAACACCAGCAGAAAGGTCGGCACCGCCTTCAGCAGTATTTCGCCTAACGCACGGAGAGTGTCATCCATGATGTCTTATTTTCAGAAAGCTGGAAACCGTACTTTTTGAAGGTTCAGGGTACCACCCTGCTAAAAGGAGAGTCAACCGATCGGACCAGCCGCGGCGGCGATTGTCAATCGGGCGTTTGTCGTAGTAAAACGCGAAGGAAATGCGCGAAAGTTACGACGCGGCGGTGTTGGCCTTGGTCAATTCGTTATTGGTCGTTGTCCAGACACCTTTGACGTCCCCTCCGGCGCCTAGAAACAATCCCGCCGAGGCGATCGCGACGAATGCCATCAGCAGCGTGTATTCGATGAGATCCTGACCCTGTTCGTTTGCCAGGAACTGTTGGATGAAAATCATAGTGCCCTCAAGTTGTCCGACCCGATGATCGCAAGCACGGCCCCCGGCCGACAAGAACCAGCGGGGTACCGGTACGCCTAAGGTACGCGGTATCTTTTGGCCAGTTAACACTTCTGTACTGCCCTCTGGCGGAGTCATTTAGTCGCACAAGCGTCTCAAGGTCCGAGTGTTGCATCATAAACGAAGAGGGTACTCAGGCTGTCTGTCGACGAAGCTCAACATCACCACATAAATCCCCCCCATATAAATCCATGGATTGTGGCGGTTGCGGTGATGTTCGCCACGTTCATGGAAGTGCTCGACACCACCGTGGTCAACGTGTCGTTGCCGCACATCGCCGGCAGTCTCTCGGCGAGCGTCGATGAGGCCTCCTGGGCGCTTACTTCATACCTGGTCGCCAACGCGATCATCCTTCCGATGACGGGATGGCTGGCTAACTTCTTCGGGCGCAAGAGGATGCTGCTGGGGGCGGTATTCGGGTTCACGGCCGCCAGCGTGCTTTGCGGACTGGCGCCGAATCTTTCGACGCTGATCTTCTTCCGCATCATTCAGGGAGCTACCGGCGGTGCATTGCAGCCTCTTTCGCAGGCCGTGATGCTGGAAGCTTTTCCCCCGCAGGATCGCGGCAAAGCCATGGCTTTCTGGGGCTTGGGAATCGTGGTAGCGCCCATGCTGGGTCCGGTGATCGGCGGCTGGCTGACGGACAACTATAGCTGGCGGTGGGTCTTTTATATCAACCTGCCGGTGGGGTTGGCGTCCGTGCTGATGACCCGCTGGTTCATCTTCGACCCGCCGTACATTCGAAGGTCGAATCGCGGCATCGATTATTGGGGCATCGGGATGTTGGCGCTGGGCGTGGCGGCGCTGCAGATGGTCCTGGATAAAGGCCAGGAGGACGATTGGTTCGCCTCCCACCTTATCCTCGTTTGCACGGTTCTGGCGGTCGTCGCCCTGACCGCGTTCGTGATCCGCGAACTGAGGGCCCGGGACCCGGTGGTGCACCTGCGCGTATTCAAGGATCGCACCTATAGCGCCGGCGTTTTCCTGATGACCGTGCTGGGCTTTGTCCTCTACGGCAGCCTGCTGCTGGTGCCCATATTTCTGCAGACGCTGCTGGGATACCCGGCGCTCAACGCGGGCATCGCCATGGCGCCGCGCGGATTGGGTTCGTTCCTCATGATGCCCGTAGTGGGCACGGTTCTCGGCCGGTTCGACCCGCGCAAAGTGCTGGCGGTGGGACTGACGGTGGCTTCCTGGTCGTTGTACGCCCTTTCGCGTCTCAATCTATCTGCCGGGTATTGGGATATTTTCTGGCCGCAGTTCATTCAGGGCGCCGCGCTGGCGATGCTCTTCGTACCGCTCACCACGGCCACCATGGACCCCATCCCAAAGGAGGAAATGGGCAACGCCACCAGCATGTTCAATCTCATGCGCAATCTGGGGGGCAGCTCCGGAATCGCCGCCGCCACCACCTTTCTATTCCGCCGGCAGCAGCTTCATACCATGGAATTGGGAGCGCATGTGACGCAATTCAACCCGGCGGCGCGGATGATGTCGAAGGGGATGGAGAGCGCCATGATAGCGCATGGGTCCGATCCTTTCCTGGCGGCGCGGCAGGCGTATGTCTCCACCTGGGGCGTAGTCCAGCGGCAGGCCTCCATGCTTTCCTTTGTGGACACTTTTCTCGCCATGGCGATCGTGTTCCTGCTGGTGCTGCCCTTGCTCTTTGTCATGAAGCGGCCGCAGGCGAGAGGACGCGGCCCAGCCATGCACTAAGGGTGCGAGGGCCCGCCGGAGCGGTGCTTTTCCGCCCGCCTCGGCGGCGAATGCAGTACCCACCCTCAAACGGGAGTTTGAGTTTCGGTCCGTTAACAGCCATAATGATATCCGCGGAGGATTCGGATGCGTGGTCTTTGTTTCCTGTTTGCCGGCTGTCTCGCCTTGCCTTGCGCCACAGCTTTTGCGCAAGAGCCGGCACACTCGTTGAACCTGGTGATCGTAGAAGGCGATGGGGCGATCAATAATATCCGGCAGCGCACGGCGCGTGAGCCGATCGTGCAGGTGGAGGATGAAAACCACAAGCCGGTGGCGGGCGCGGCAGTTCTGTTCCTGCTGCCCGATCACGGTCCCGGCGGCACCTTCGCCGATGGCTCCCATAGCCTTAGCGTGACCACCAACGCGCAGGGGCGTGCCGCGGCCCATGGCATTCACCTGAACAACACCCAGGGGCAGTTCACAATTCAGGTGACCGCGTCGTTGAACGGCTTGACCGCAACCGCCACGATTACGCAATCCATCGCGGTGGCGGGCGCGGCCGGCGCGGGCGGAGCTACTGCCGCGGCCGGTCTTTCGACCAAGGTAATTGTGATTATTGCGGTGGCTGCGGCAGCCGTGGCCGGTGGCGCGGCTTACGCCGTGACGCACTCGGGAGGCGGCAGCCCAGCGGCCACGGCGGCGGGGACCACCATTACGCCGGGGACGGGCACGGTGGGTCCGCCCAGCATCGTATTCGGTCGCAAGTAGGGGACAGCTATGAAGATTCTCTCTTGGCCCTCGTGGGGCATGGTTTTAGCGGCTTCCGGGATGTTGTTGGCCCAGCAGGGCACGCTCTCGGGGCCGGTGGCGGGATTCGTGTTCGACAACTCCGCTGGCGCGCTCCGGCCGATTCGGGGCATCCCCGGCGCGTCGCTCGTCGGCGACCCCGTCAATTTCGGTATGGATACCGCGGCGGTGTGGGTCGCGCCGCGCCAGGATTCGGCGATTGTCGTGGGGACGGATCAGTCCCTGCACCTGTTCGCAATGAACGGGGGCACGCCGGCGGAAATCAGCCTGGGCGGCATTGCGGGGGCGCCGGAGCGCGTGGTATTCAGCCCTTCGGGAACGGCCGTGGCGCTCATGAGTTCTGGCGAGACGCGCATTCTGACGGGCTTACCCTCCGCGCCGGAACTTGCCGGGTCGATCAAGGCGCCCGGACGCATCATCCCGACCAGCGGCCGTAACAAAGCTGCGCTGCTGCCGTCGTTCGCCCTCAGCGACGATGGAGCCTACGCCCTCGCGATTGCCGAGGGCTCCGTACTGCTCTTGACCCCGCAGGGAGAGAGGCGCATGCTGATGCACGTCAAAGCCAATGCGCTGGTGGCCTATGCGCCCGGCAGCCACGATGCGGCCGTCATGGACACCACCGATGGCCTGAGTTTGATTCGTGATACCGCCGGCGCCGCCTCCACGCAGTTGTTAGCGGCGTTCGATGACGGGCTTGCCGGTCCCGCGGGCGTGGCTTTTTCGCAGGACGGGAAAACCATCTACGTGGCCAGCGCGAACTCGCAATCGGTGGCAGCCTTTAATCTGGCGGCGGCGAGCCGCATCGCCATCGGGTGCAACTGCACGCCCACCACCCTGGCGCCGATGGGCAACGTGTTTCGCCTGACCGACCTCACCAGCGGTCCGCTGTGGCTCCTGGACGGCGCGACTCCGCGCACGGTGTTCGTTCCAGCGCGCGCCGAGTAACTTCGGGAAGACATTCGGCACCGCTCCCCTGCGGTCCCTTGTCAGTCACGCAATTCCGAAATCATCTCGTTAGGCCCAATGCTGTTTACTTAACTGGTTGAGCTGTCCGGCGGCTTTTTCCGAGTAGCGTAATCCGACCGAAGTTTCCAGAAGGAAACGCCGGGCCACCTTCCGATATCGCCGTTTCATAGCTCCTATCGGAAAATGCGTGTCACACGAGTCGTTCTCACACCATTTCGAAACCAGAATGCTGTTCTCCCCCGCAGTTGTTTCCGAGTGGCGCACGCCTTTCCCGATTCGCGCGAAGTGGACGTGATACCATGCCTGAGATCGCGCACGATGAGCCCTCAACAATTCGATTACGATAGAGCCGCTGTTCGAGATACGGAAACATGTATGGCCACCAGGGTACCTGTGAGGGACAGCCTGACGATTCGGAGGAACGGGATGAAGCACTGCAAGGCGTTGTGGAACAGTCTTGACGATATTATAGGGCGGGAGGAACTCACTGTCTTACCAGTTCATGTTTCCGCGGTCTACTTCGAGCGGGAGCTGTCGTAATGCTCGCCAGAGGAATGTTTCACCGAACATCGTGGATTACAGAGTTCCTGGCGAAGCTGTTAGTGATCCTGCTGGGCTTGCAGTTTTCCGGAGCACGCGGCCAGGATTCGCCGCCTCAGTCCACGCCCCTGTCCCCGGTGCAATCGCAGGCCGGCTCCCCTACCGCGATTCAACCGGCGCACGTTCGTACCTCAAAGGGGGCGTTTTCCGCCTTGGCTAAGGGGGCCCTGCCAAAGTACGTGCCCGTTTCCCCGAGCGATCCCCTGGACCCGTATATCCTCGCCGAAGCCGCCGCGCTCAACAACGATCCCAACCAGATCTTTGCCTTTGTCCGTGATCAGGTCGGCTTTGAAGCCTATGCAGGGTCGGTTCGCGGAGCTCGCGGCACCCTCTGGGCGATGGCGGGCAATACGTTGGACAAGGCGAGCCTGCTGATCGCGCTGCTGGGCGCGTCGGGATATACGGCGCAGTATGAGCACGTCGGCGGAGAGGCCGATCAAGTCAATCTGATTGCCAGCATGTTTCCCCAGACCAACACCTTTGTCGGGTGTCTGCCACCCAATGCGCTGACCGACAATCCGTTCGGTAACAGCGCCGCATACAATGCCACCATTGACTATTACTGGGTTCAGTACGGCACCAATGGTTCGAACACCATCTCGCTCGATCCCAACGTACCGGGCGCGGCGGTCGGACAATCTTTCCAGACGCCCGCCGCGAACGGCACGGCCCCAGCGACTTTCACCACCGTTCCGGCGAGCTTGCGGCAGCAGGTGACCATCAAGATCAACGCGGAACTCTATAGCCAGGCGAGCAGCATCTATGCAGGCGGGCCCGGTACCACTACCGTACTTACACAGAGTTTCGATGCCTCGGCCCTGGTGGGCAACATCATCACGGCGGGCAACCTGGTGAGCGTGTCCGGCGGCAGCGGGCTCGATTTTACAGCCACTACTTACACTTACACTCCGTTTCTTGTGGTTGGTTCGGGCGGCCCGGATCTTACCCAGGACCAATTGATTACCGGAACCCCCTACCAGGAGTTTTACACCAACTTCCCGCTCTCCAGCCAGGTACTGACGGGATTATTCCTGGAAATCGACGCCGACGATTACACCTACACGCAGACGCCTTACATCCACACGATGTTCGACCGCCTGGGCCCCGCCGCGCGACAGGGCAACGCACCGGTGGCGTTGAGCTTGCCTTCGCCTCCCGCCCCGGCGCTGACCCAATTCGATCTCACCACCGTTAATATCATGACGGCGCGGCAGCCGCTCAGCAGCATCCAGGCGCAGCAGACGCGCCTGACGAACGCCTATAACAATTATGAATCTATCAAGCCGCAACTTACGTCTCTGCCCACATCCGGACAGCTTACCGATGCCCAGCAGGTGATTCTGCAGCAGGGCACCAACCTCGGCGAGTATTTGACCATTGCCGAAAACGAGCTCATCACCATGAGTTACGATTACACCGCGGACCTGCTGACCAAGCAACTGGAAACCGGATACTATTCCCGCGTCTATCCCGACTCGCCGCGCATTACCATAGCGTCAAGTGCCTACAATGGCGGAAACTCGCAGGAGATGCTCGACGTTCTGAAGAACGACATGGTGGTCCTTGACGGCTACGGGCAGAACCGCAGCGCCCCCTATTGGGAGGAGGTAATGCGCGGAATGCTCGAGTCTCTCACTGAGAGCTCGATCTTGGACCAAGCCACCGGACAGACGAACGCCATCGGGATCGGCGAGGTATTCGGCGCGCTGGGCGATCCGAATCTGCTGACAGTGATCGGGCCCGCGAGCGGCTCGACTCCTTCGAATCCCGAAGCCCTCACTTCGACGACTCTCTCGGCGGACGCGCAGACGCTGATCCTCAATGATGTTGCGGTCGGCAACGTGGTCATGACCCCCACCCAGATGGTGACCGTGAACGGCGTGACGACGGTGGGGTGGTGGGAGACGAACCCCAACACCGGTCACACCATCAGTCATTTTGTAAATGGCGGACACCAGGCTACCGTCGAAGCTGTTGCCGTGAATGTGGCCAAGGGTCAGATCCAGAGCCAGATCGTTAAGTTCATCGGGGGAGTGGAGGGTAACGGCCTTGCCGGAATCGAATTCGCCGCCGCGGTTTTGGACGGTGCGGCGGCCAATTCGCTAAAGGTTACCAAAGCGATCCTCGCCAACCCGCCGGCGCTCGGCAATCTCCAACCTCCGCCCAATCCAGGCCCAATACTAGGTTTTTTCAATATGACAGCCAGCCTGCTCCTCTCGGTCGGAAAAGCCTACGCGAAACTCCAGTTTGCCGACAACGAAGGACTTCAACTTGGTCTGAGTGTGTACGGCTTTACGAGCACGGTGAATACCTTCGAGTCCAATTTGGCGGCTGGTTACTACTCCGGACTGAAATGGTTAACCGCCAATTATCTCAAGGACCCGGACATACTCGATTTCATCTCCACCCCGCTGGGTCTCCCGCAACCCACTTTGAACCCGGGAGCAACCCCCGGCGTGCAGGTGGGCACCGTTACCGTCGACCCGCTATATACGATGGGGATCAACGGGAATGAGCTCCCGCTGGTATTCGATCTGCCGATCACCAATACCGGCCCCAACACGGACACCTTCAAGATTCAAATCTCGGACGCGATCCAGGATTTTCAGATCTACCCGACCGTCAACTCCCTCACGTTGTCAGGCGGCCAATCCGGCATGGTCAACCTCTGCGTCGTACCCTACGACGAGACGGGCGCGGCCGTACCGCCGGTAGGCCAGCCGCAGAATTATACGGTCACAGTGACCAGTTCCAGCAATTCGAGCATCACGGCAGCCGCGTCGCCCAGTTTCAACGTCCCGCCGATGCCCTCGATCGAGGTGTCGATGGACCCGCCCGTGATTGCGGCGACACCAGGCGAAATGGTATCCGTAAACCTGAATATCGCAACGGTGGGCAACATTTCCCCCGGCCCGGTTACCCTCAAAGCCACCTTACCGGCGGGCATCTCGATGTCCGGTCTGACCTCACCGCTCAGCGTTCCTCACAACACTGCCACTGAGGCGTTGACTATCGGCGCCGCGCCTAATATGGCCAGCGGCAGTTACGCAATTCCCTTCACGGCAACGTTTACGCCCTCCGGGGGCACGCCGCAGTTCGTCAATTTCCTGCTGCCGATCAACATTACTGCGCTGGGAGCCTGCGCCCTCAGTGCGTCTGCCGTAGCGACCCAGGTCGGCAAGCCGAACCTGGCCGCGGACCTGGCGGCTCTGGAAGCGGACATGAACGCAGCCGCGGCTACGCCGTCGAATCCGGCTTTGGCGAGCAGGGTAGCCGGAGACATGAACACCATCATCAGTCAGGAGCTGACGACGACATACTTCCAGTCCGTCGTGCCGAACCTGACGGCTGCGGCCAATGCGGTAGTTTCCGCGACTCCCGCGACGCTCTTAACTGCGCTCGGAAACCTGAGCACGGCGTTGTGCTCCATCGCGTCTCTATTAAATCAGGCCAATTCCACGAGCACCAGCCTGCGACTCATTGCCACTACGCAGCTCGCCGACACCAATCTGGCCGTCGGCCCGAATCAGTCCGCCCAGTGGAACATTTTCATCACCAACAATTCCCCCGTTCTCCACGTATATAACTTGTCGACCACGGGCGTGCCCAACGGTGTGACCGTCCAGTTCAGCCAGCCCAGCATCACCCTGCCGCCATACCCCAACGATATTTCCAATTCGACCCTGGTCACGCTTACCACCGGCGCGACCTTCAATACCCCGATCTCCTTTAACGTAGTGGCGACGCCCCAAGACGCGCCGGAATTCGCCGTCTCGACGCCGGGAACGCTGCTCGCGCGGCCGGAAAGCGTCAATGTCGACCAAATCACCGCGACTCCGGCCTACGCCAACGCGGGAACGCCGATTACTATTTCCGCGCGAGTCTTCGCGGTGGTCAACGAGCCGGTGACGGGGTCACTGCAGTTTTCGCTCACTGACCCCAACGGGCACGCGGTGTGCTGCATACAGACCTCAAGCCCTTTCACGCTCACGCCCAGCACGACAGTGCAGACCATCACTTTCAGCCCGATCAGCACCACGGGCTTTATCAATGGCGCCTATACGATTTCGGTGCAGCCCGAATACGACTACGCGCTGGGAACGACTGCCACCGCATCGCTGCTGATCGGGGCGCCGCTTTCGGGAGTCTTGTCCGCCACTCCCTCCATCGTGCCTCCCGGATCGAGCACCGTGCAGGCGGCGCTGAACATCACCCGCGATACCACTCAGAATCCCGTCTCTACGCTGGTGGGCAGCGTGCCCCTGAACGGCGTTCCCAGGGCCATGACGCTTTTCCAGAACGGTGCGCAGCAGCTCGCCTATGCCTGCTCGGATTCTCAAGTCAACATCGTGGATGTAACAACCCCCGCCAGCCCGACCGTCTTGAGCACCTTTGCCAACAATATTCTGACCACGGAAGACGGCAGCCCGGTAGCCGGCTATCAGGTGGTAGCCTGCTCCACTTACTCAAATCAAGGCAGTAGTTACTTCCTCATCAGTTATAGCCGGTTTGACGGCAATACCACCACCAATCCCATACTTACACACTTTGCAACTTATAGCCTGGCGAATCCGCTCGTCCCGGTCCAGGTGGGCAGCGTGGTGGATATTGAACGCGGCGACAGCTTCGGGTTGTATGTGGCGGGAACTACCGCGCTGATGTTACAAAGCACCACCATCTATGACCCACATTCCGATTTCATTTTCCAGGAAACCGGCGACGTCTGGACGGCCAGCTTATCCACCCCGGGCAGCGTGAATTACTTGAATGACGTGTATTCCTGCGGGAGCTACAATAGTACTACGCAGACGTGCAGCAGCGTAACCAACGTTCCGGCTGCCACTGAGAGCGGCGGCGTTTGTACATCCACTGGAACTACTCCCGTCCCCAACACGCAAACCCAAGGCGGCCCGTATCGCATCGGTCTGGGCACGGCGGTCAACAGCACCACCACTTACGTCGCGTCGACCAACGCCAACGGCAGCAATATCGAGAATCCCACGTGTCCCGCAATTTCCGGACAATTGCTGGTGGTTGACACCACCAACCCGTCAAGTCCCGACATCCTCACCAGCGTCAGCGCTCCGGCCATGGCGTTCATGACGGGCGTCGCGGTCCAGGGTACGACTGCCCTGGCGGTGGGCGATTCCATCGGTATCCATAGCGTCAACGCAGGCTACTTAGGGTCGCTAGTGCTGTCGTCCTTCGACATTTCGAATCCCACGAGCCCACAGTTGCTGGATTCAGTGACTACCCAATTGACGGACTCGCCCGGCTCTTTCGTGGTTCCTCTGGGATCTAATACCTTCGCCGTCGGCAACACCGCGCTGAATGGCAACGCGGAGCTGGTGCTGGTGGACGCGAGCAACCCCAGTGCGTTACGCTACATCCCCTACAACGCAGCCTTTGTGGCCAACCCCACGATTGCACAGAACGGCTATTTCTTCGCCCTGAGTTCCACCCCGGCATCCGCTCAAAACGCGCTCTCCATCTTCCAGCTCTCGGAGGTCGCCGGCCCGCAGCTTTCCGTGTCGCTCCAACTTCCCAATTCGGGCAACGCAGCGGTGGTCCCGGGCTCTTTCAGCCCGGCGCCGACCACCGTCACTCCCGGCACCGGCTCTACCACTTACGTCTGGAACCAGCCGGTTCAGACTGCCATTACGTTCAATATGAACCTGTCCGGCGTCAATCCCGGCGACGTCACCACTCTGGTCAACTCCGGCCAATTAAGTTTCACCCTCCCCACGCTCGGTTCCGGCACGTATCCACTGGGATCGCTCAGCGTCCTTTCGCAGCACATCCTGAGTATTTCTCCGGCGGCGCAGACCGTCTCCTACGGCGCCACAACGGGGAATTATACGGCGACGATTGCTAACCCAACCGCGAGTCAGCAGACGTTCAACCTGTCCGCGATTGTTCCTCCCGGATGGACGGGCGTAGTTCCAGCGAGCGTCACGGTTGCCGCCAACAGCAGCCAGACCTTCAATGTCGCGATCACTCCGCCGGTCAACGTGATGAGCAACAGGGAGGAATATTACCTCTTTAACGTGGCCGCGAGCACCGGCGGCGGCATCACGGATACGGTGCCCGCCAACATCGCGGTTGCCAACAGCGGGCCAAATCTCGGAAGCAATGGCAGTATCAACTTCGGGACGTTTACCTCTTCGATCGCGCCGAGCCAGGTGACAGTTGGGCGCGGCGATTACTCTCAGTCGTACACCATTACCGTTACCAATACCGGGAACGTCACCAGCTCCATTCAGGCCAACCCACCCGCGAGCTTTCCTGCCGGCTTGAGTGCCGGCGGCTACACGCCCGCATATTATACGACGGTTTCGCCCAACGCGAGCGCCGCGATCGTGGGCACGGTTTTCGCCGCCCGGAGCACTACGCCAGGCTCATACCCGCTTACGATTCCCGTGCAGGATGGGTCCACCATTGAGAACCTCGGCCTTACGGTCAACGTGTCGAGCGCGGGCGTGCAAGGGAACATCTCACCAAGCTCCGGCACAACCGCCGCCCACTTCGTGCTGAATCTGACCAATAATGGGCTCGCGCAGGATACCTTCAATCTCTCGGTGGTGGGACCACTAGCACAGGCCGCCTCCATCCAGCCAACCGTAACCATGGCAGCCGGTGCGGTCAATCAGCAGATTCCCATTACCTTGGGCGCCGTCAACTACATTCTGCCCTCCAATGCGCAGCTTCAAATCCTGGCCGTGTCGCACAACGATCCGAACGTGCAAGCCGTGATCGCCGCCACCGTCACGGTATCGCAGAATAAATCCGTCACGGCGTCGATCCTACCTTTTCCTCATGCCTACCTCACTACCGCGCCGGGTTCCGTCAGCCTGCTCTTCGACGCCACCAACACCGGCAACGTCTCCGATTCCTATACGGCTAGTATCACCAATACCACCGGATCAATCACAGCAACGCTGGGGAATGCTGGCAGCCCCTTCCTGGTAACGGCGCTGGGGACCGCGCAACTCCCCCTGAATGCGGCCCTCTCTTCGGGAACCAGCGGGACGGTGACCGTGGCCGTCACTTCCACATCCAACTCCGCAGTGACCGCGCAGAGCACCTTGACCATCCAGGTGGGCACGCCCAGTAGCTGCGACGTCAACCAAGACGGATATATAAACGTGCTGGATGTCCAAATCATGGTCAACGAAGCACTCGGAACGGATTCGCCTCTTAACGATCTGGACGTTGATGGAGTGGTGAATGTAGTCGACGTGCAGATCGACATCAACGGGGCCCTCCAATTGGGATGCTCCACGGGGATCCAGTCGCAGTCCGCCGTCAGCCCGCGGAGCCATCCGAGACCGGTAGTGCAATCCACTGGCGCCGCTACGAACCTCGCCATTGCCGTGCTACCGTATAGCGTCACGGACCTGGGGACGCTCGGCGGGAGTTCCGCTACTGCTTTCGGCATTAACAACCTCGGCCAGGTTGTCGGTAGTTCCGATACCGCACAAACCGTCAGCCATGCATTCCTCTGGGAGGGCGGCCATATGACCGATCTGGGTCTATCGGACGCAAGGAACAGCTTGGCGTACTGCATCAACGATGCCAGCCAAATTGCAGGTGTCTACTCCTATCCCGATCGCGATACTGCCGGTTTCTTCTATGCCGCCGGAGTGGTGACCACGTTAAGCTATGTACCGCACGGGAGAGTAAGTGCAATCAACAATATCGGTGAAATTGTCGGCCATCTCACGCTGGACACGGGCACCTCGCCCGAAGCGTTCCTCTGGAACGCCGGAACGGTGATCGACCTCGGTACGCTCGGAGGAACTAGCAGCCAGGCGCGCGCGATCAACGACAGCGGCCAGATTGCGGGTTTTGCCTACCTGGGCGGCAACTCCGCCATCCATGCCTTCCTGTATAGCGGAGCGGATCTTGCGGATCTGGGTACGCTCGGCGGGAGGAACAGCATGGCCTTCGGCATCAACCGCACCGGTCAAATCGTCGGCGCATCGCTAACGCCCGGCAACGGACCACAGCACGCCTTCCTGTACAGCGCGGGTGTGATGACGGATCTCGGCACCCTGGGAGGAACCGAGAGTCAAGCCGATGGTATCAATGATAGTGGCTGGGCTGTCGGATGGTCCCGAACCGCAGGCGGCGAGCAGCACGCCTTCTTGTGGAGTTCCGGACGCATGATAGATCTGAACAGCTTTGCCGCCCCAGGATCGGGCATCCGGCTGGAAGAGGCGACTGCCGTCAACGATGTCGGACAGATTGTGGCGAACGCCAATAACGGTCACGCGTACCTGATCGCTTTGCCGATCCAATTTCAATGACGGAATAACCCAAATCGTTGGGTCGGGTTGACAGGATTCCACCGGCCGCTGCGGCCTGCTCACTTGCAGCCCTCGCAGCCCTTGGGCGGGTCCTTTTCCCAGGCAGGATGCGATCACCCGCTCCATCGCAGGGTCGATTTCCATGATGCCAGTCGAATCGCTCGCGGCGAGATTCTCCGTTTTGTTTCGGTTCTTCACTTGTCCGCGGTCCATCCCAAATCAGCTATCCACTTGGACAAGTGGGGTTATCGTACTTTGACCGCCGAACTGGGTTCGGGAAACGTGGAGCTAACCTTCGGGCGTATGGTCGGCCACTCGACGACAGATCTTTCTGCGCGACATGGACCCGTCAAAAAACCCCACCACCCACTAGCTATAGCTAGGGGCAGAAGCCGGAGAGAGCGATCTGGGTGCCCACACTTAAGTTGAACCGTATTGTCATTAGACCCCCCTTCGGCGCGTGCGCTCCGCCAAATACGCCGCCAGCGCTTCTCGCAATGGCGGCATCGGGGGGAGCCCGAGACGTTCGATCCTGCCATTAGAAAGCGCGGAGAATCTCGGTCGCCGAGCCGGCGTGCGGTATTCCCGCTCGTTGGTGGCAAGCAGCAGTGGCTGGAAACCCTGTAGCTCGAAAATCAGCCGCGCGAACTGAAACCAGGAGATGGGAAACCCGCCCCCGATATGGAACAGGCCCGAGAGATCGCGGTCGACCAGGTCCACCGTGCGCGCGGCGAGCAGCGGCGCATAAGTGGGAGAGCCGACGTGATCTTCCACCACGCGGATGGGCTGGCCGCCGGCGGCAAGGCGCAGCATGAGCTCCACGAAATTGCCGCGCGCGGTGGCGAGCCCGCCGGGCCCGTAAACGCCGCACGTTCGGACAACCGTCACGCGATCCAGGTAAGCCTGAGCGTAGAGTTCGCCCGCCAGCTTGGATACCGCATAGGCGCTAAGAGGATGCGTCGGATCGTCTTCCGCATAGGGGTGACGCGCCTGTCCGTCGAATACGTAATCGGTGGAGAAATGCACCAGGCGGGCATCGATTTGGCGGCACGCCACGGCCAGGTTGCGGACCGCCAGACCATTGACGAGGAAAGCGGCCTGCGGCTCCTTTTCGGCTACGTCTACCTGGTTGTAGGCGGCGGCGTTGAATACCACGTCGGCGGCGGATCGGGCCAGCGCGCGCTCCACGGCCACGGAATTGGTGATATCCACCTGGCTCCGGCCCCAGCCGGTAACCGCATACCCCCGGCTCACGAGTTCGCGGACCAGTTCGACGCCCACCTGGCCGGAGGCCCCAAACACCACCGCGGTTCGGCTCATAGAAACACAAGAATAACAGGATTAACTACAATGCTGTTCACTTAGGGACATTTCCGTGAGCTTCCGGTGGGGGCAGGCTTCAGCCGGCTTCAGCCTGCAGGCGGACTTCAGAGGGAGTTGCAAAATTCGTTGTCCCCGACAGAAAACCACCGCTCCCTCGCTTCGCGGTCGCGGCTCGGTAGGCGCTGTCGTTTCAACGGATGACTGAAGAGCCGGGCCCAGGGCACCCGCAAGGGAGCGCTGCCTTGGCAACTTGCCTGAATTTTGCAACTCACTCTTCAGTCCGCCCCACAGCACAAAGTGAACAGAATTGCAGGTTAAGGCCGGTAGCCCCCCCTGTACAGGAACACCGCCACGGCGACGCACACGGCCAGAAGCGCGACGATGACCGCGATCCACCTGCGTACCGGAGGCGTGAGCCACCCCATGGGATCGACTGTGGGCCCGCCGCTCAGGATGGAGCGCATCAAGCGGCGCTGTGCGCTCACGGGAGCCTTGCGCATTGCCTTGTCGATCTCTTTGCGCCCTTTCCGGTCGGCGATGAGGATGGTGGCCGAGTTGGCGCCATTGGTGGTCTTCAGCAGGCGATTGCGCAGGCGCACCGGCACTTCGTTGACCGAGCGGTAGACGCGATCGGCGTTTCCGGTTGAAATAAGAACCGTTGAAGTCTGAAATACGCCGGAGGAGGAAACCGTGCGCGCGCCGCAGTTCGGGCAAGTGGCCGCGCCGGCCGCGAGTTCCTTGTGGCACTGCGGACACTTCATCGCACCACCACCTTCGGATTGAGCTTCTCGATTTCCGCGTTACCTTCCTCGTTAGTCGCGTGCTCCATGACGATCTGAATGAAGGCCAGGGCAGCTTTGGAGAGAGCTTTGTCCCTGCGGTAGATCAAACCCAGCTTGCGAAACATGGGTTCGGGGGCGAGCGGCAGCGCGTGCAGTTTGCCGCTCGCGATTTCCTCGCGGCAGTTGGAGACGGCAAGGAAGGTCACGCCCATGCCGGCGAGCACAAAGCGCTTCATCATCTCCGTGGAATCCAGTTCCATGGAGACGCTGAGATCGTCCTCCACTGCTTCCAGCCAGGCGTTCAGGCGAGCGCGCGTTTTTCCCAGCCGCGGCAGCAGCAGAACGCAATGCACCACGTCTTCGGGCCTCACGCTCTTGAAATTCGCCAGCGCGTGGCCGGCGGGAACGATCAACCGGATTTCGTCGCGATTGAAAGGCACCACCTGCAAGCGCTTCTCTTCGGCCGGCAGTTGCGTCACGCCGAAATCGGCGGTGTTGTCCATGACCGCGTCCACCACGCGCGAACCGTAGGAGCGGTCCAATTGCAACTGCACCGCCGGGAACAGCTTTTTGTAGACCGAGAAAACTTTCGGTAGCAGATAAATGCAGGTGGCCTCGTTGGCGGCGATCACCAACTCGCCCCGGGGATTGGTCTCCAACTCGGCGATGGAATCCTGCGCCCGCTTGCGCAACTCCAAAATCTGCTCGGCATAGTCGGCGAAAATGCGGCCGGCGGTGGTGAGCGAGATACGGCTGCCGAAGCGCTCGAACAATTCCGCGCGGAGTTCCTGCTCCAGTTGCCGGACCTGCGCGCTGATGGCCGGCTGCGTGCGATAGCAAGTCTGCGCAGCCTTGGAAAAGCTCTTCAGCCGGACGATTTCGAGAAATGTATGGAGCTGGTCGAAATCCATAAAAGCCGGGCTGGCGCAACTGTCGGGCTGGCCAGTCAAAAACTGAATCGGCGGGATAGAAATAATGTATTTCCCCCGCACCATCCGTGGATGGTAAGTATTGTAGCAGAGGCCCCCGGGTGGTGCGGTTGAACTAAGGGATTGTCGCAGATCGCAGCTTCCGCACCCCTCACCCGGGATTTCTTGCCTTCCCCACCCAATCTTCCGACGCTTGTTCCGCATCCAAAGCAGCCGCCGGACCGGCCGCCTTGGCCTCTTCGATCAAGCGCTCCGCTTCCTGAAAATTGCGCCGCTGCACCTGGACTTCGAAGCCCAGTTGCGGGTATCCCATGGCGCGCGTCAACAGGGAAGGAACACCATGTGAATCGAGAACGCCGCGAATGATGTCGGCCTCGATTTCCGACCCGGCGGTAGAGGCGCGATACAGAGTCACCATGTCGAGATCGTGCGAGGTATCGACAGACCCCTCAGCGGGGTATCGCTCCTGATCGGGATCTTGCGCCATAGCTTCAGGATAGCGCAGAATGTGAAAGGAGCCGCGTATTGGCGCCGCTCCCGCGGAGGCACTTACGATGTCCCAGGAAGAAAAAAATCAGAATCCGGAAGAAGATTTCAGTCTCGCCAGCAACATAGCCTGGTTTTTAACCGGCGCCTTCATCGGCGCGGCCGTTGCCATGCTCTACGCGCCCAAGAGCGGCAAGGAAACGCGCCAGTATCTGGCCGACAAGGTGCATCAGAGCAAGGACGCGGTGACCGAATCCAGCAACAACATTGTGGAAGTCAGTAAAGACATGTTCGAGCGCGGGCGCCAACTGGTGGACGACGCGGCCGACCTCTTCGAACGCGGCCGCAAACTGGTGAAGGGTTAATCCGCTGTCCACGCCGTCGCCCAGCCTGGAAACCGTCACCGCCGGCGATTTTGAAATCTCGCGCGTCCACGAGGCGGTGCATTGGTGGGATGGCGGCGCATTTTTCGGCGTCGTCCCGAAGACCCTCTGGAGCCGCAAATTCCAGGCCGACGAACTCAATCGCATAGCCGTGGCGTTCAATTGCTACCTGGTGCGCACGGGCGAGCACAGTATCCTGATCGAAACCGGACTGGGCGACAAACGCGATGCTCGCGCGCGCGAGTTCATGAACGTGCCGGCGGTCACCGAAAACCTGCCGGAAGCGCTGGCGCGGCGTGGAGTGGACCCGGACGCGATCGACATCGTCATCAACAGTCATCTGCATTGGGACCACGTGGGCGGTAATACCATCCTCGATGGCGATCGCGTGCGGCCGGCTTTTCCGCGCGCCCGCTACCTGGCGTCGCGCGGCGAGTGGGAGCACGCCCACGAGCGCCATCCGCGCGACTCGGTGGCCTATGAGGACGCGAACTACGATCCACTGGTGGAATCGGGGCAGATGACGCTGGTGGAGGGCGATTACGAGGTAGCGCCGGGGGTGTGGATGCGGCGCGCGCCGGGACACAATCGCGACATGATGGTGGTAACCGCGGAAAGTAGCGGAAAAACGTTCTGCTTTTTTTCCGACCTTATGCCGACGGCGGCGCACGTACAGCCCACCTGGGTAGGGGCCGTCGATCTATATCCGATGACAACCGTCGATAACAAAATACGATGGTTGGCGGCCGCGGCCGATGGTGAGTGGCAATGTGCGTTTGCGCACGATCGGGCGGTGGCTTTCGCGCGTATTGTGCGCGATCCGAAAACGCAATTTAAGGCGATTTCGCCGGTTTGATCGGCGGGCGGCGGGACAGCGCAGTCTTAACGGGCGGTGGTCTCGGTAGAGTGCCGGCGGCCGGCCCAATACTTCTTCATCCGCAGCGAAACTTCCTGGCGCTCTTCGGGATCCATCGATTTGCGGCCCCTCCGGGACCGGCTCACCGCGCTCGACCCCGCGTTGGCATCCCGCTGCAGCGCCTCAAGAGCGGCAATGGCACGAACCAGGCTCTCTTTTTCGGCATACAACTTTTGAATGGCATCGGAAAGATCCATGGGCATATACACCTTACCGATTCAAATAGTCCGCCCAACCGAAAGTCCGATTCCCGTCAAGCGGGCTGTTTGCAGTAGATTTTAGCACGGGGAGAGATCAAATGATCCGAAATTCAAAGAAATACTATCACGGATCTATTTCTGCCCTGTGATAATTCCGCAAATGAGCCCGCATATCGTGGAAATCCCATGGCAGACAATGTTGAAAAGTACAATTTCGTACAGCAACCAAATCCGTGCGAGGCCGCTACCGGGAGACTCCAACCACCGCTTTTGCGATCGTGGCGTGAATGGCGGCGAAATCGGATGAATCCAGCCGGTAGCCTTGGGGCGGTATCGGCTGGTCTTCCAAAATACTCCGCAGATCCAATAAGTCCTCCGCACGGATCGCCCTGGCCCAGACGGGATGTCCGTAGGCGAGCTTCGATAACAGACTCAAGAGGCTGGTGGGGTCGAATCCGGCGGCTTTCAGGTACGACACGGCGAGCTTGGTCGCCTGGTTTTCGCGCTCGCGCCAATCGTCAGCCCAGTCTGACCGATGGAAGGGATCGAGAATGCAGGCAGCATCCCATGAGGGACCGGGCTGGCGGGCTAACGACAGGTGCGCCAACTCGTGCGCGATGATCCCGGTAAGCTCGGCTTCGTCTTCGGTCATGCTGAACAATCCGGCGCTGAGGTAGAGAACACCCTGCGCCGAGACGGAAGCATACTCACCGGCGCCGCGGGTTACCCGAACTCGCAGAGTCGGGACAGATGCGGCGCCCGACACACGATCCGCCAACTGCTGCCCGTACTTCAAGACAGCGGCATCGTCGATACCCCCGTCTCGCTTCTCCAGATCCCGATTGCGCGCGGCAAGCTCCCACTCCTTGTGGGCCTGGGTGCCATCCTCAACGGGCCGGGTTTGTTGGCAAAGCCCGTTAAAGGCGCCGAGCGTGAAGCATAGCGCCGCGGCCGATATTACTGGCAACCGCACGGAGGTGTCCCTCGCCTGAACTATAGCATGGCGCCGGCTTCCTCTATTTTGGGCGGCGGCGCGGGAGTGTACGGGACGGAGCGGTATCGGCCGTTGACGAAATTCCAGATGGCGGGAACACATTTGTCCGGCGGCGCGGGGACGGCGCCGACCTTCCCGATCACTACCGCGCCACACGGCCCATGTGGGGATGGGTGACAACAGAACTGGTATTCGGGTTCGCCATCGCCATTCAGATCGACTTCGCTCCCGTAATCGTAGTTTGGGCCCGCATCGCAGCCCATTTTCTTCATTAGATCGAAAGCTCCCGCCGGCAGATCCTGGGAACTGACGAGTCTGCATGCCGCCAGGGCCTCCGCCGCCGGCTTGGGACAGCGATACCAGCGGGCCGCTTCGTCATAGTCATTAGGCACACCATCTCCCACGAAATACATGCGCGCGATGCTCATTCTTGCCCCAGCATGGTTCTGGGCCGCCGCCCTGCGGTACCATTTGAGGGCTTCGGCATAGTCTTCCGCCGTAACGGAAGGACGAAATTCGTACTGGAAACCAAGTTCGAATTGCGCCTCGGCATCGCCTTTCTCTGCCCGTGCACGCAATGCCAGGTACGCCGGATTTTGGGACGGAGGCCCCTGGCCCAAGCTCGCGATTGGAAGGCAGGAAACAAGGCAAGCGATCATCCATGCTGTCTTCATATAGAGTCTACTTGCCCTTCAGCCGCAAAATGCCGTCGGAGGGACCGACCAATTGCGCCGCCGCGGCGCCCCCGTGGCCGTAGCCAATGGCTTGCGCGGTGCGGCCGTTGCCGAGATCGATTTGCCGGACGGGATTGACTTCCAGACGGCCATAGACCGCGCACCAGTAGGCCTTGGCTGCCAGATGCGTAGTGGTCTCTACTTCGGCCAAAGCTTTCTCGATGGCGCGCTTGTCCCACTTGAATCCCTTGGGCAGCGCGGGCGGGGGAGCGGTTTCGGAAGCATCGTAGCTGGTCGAGACGGCAGCGGGGAAGGTCCTGTCAGCGAAGACAATCCCCAGGCCGCAACTTTCATCGAGCCAAGTGCCGTCTTCGCTGCCGAATGCCCGCCCCACGACAATCACCGTCTGGCCGGCATAACTGGCATGCTCGCGCAGCGCCTGGCACACCGTGAGTATGGGGATGGCGCCAGTCTGCGCGTCGCTGGCAGCCGTGATAGCGGCCGTCAGGGGCGACAGCGCCAACGCGATGATCCATTCAATTCTCCCCATACTTCACCGCGCCGTCAGTTCGAAACTTCCTTTGAGCCGGATGTCGCGCGAGGACGCGCCGATCATCGCGTCGAACACGCTGGGCTCCGCCACCCACGCGTGCTTCGCCACGCTGTAGAACGACATGGCGCGCGGGTCTAGCGTGAACGTCACAGTCTGCGATTGGCCCGCCAGGAGCATCACGCGGCGGAAGCCTTTCAACTCCTCGGGCGGTCGGTCGGCGCTGGCTTTCGCCTGGTGGAGGTAAAGCTGCACGACTTCCGCGCCGGCGCGCTGGCCGCTGTTCTTCAGCGTCATGCTCACCTGCACGCGGCGGCCGGGGCCGACCTTGTCGGGCGTGATCTTGAGATCGCTGTAATCGAATTTGGTGTACGAGAGGCCGTGGCCGAAGGGAAATAGCGGCGCGATGCTGGCGCGGTCGTAGTGGCGATATCCCACGTAGATTCCCTCGGCGTATTCGGTGTGCAGATTCTCACCGGGATAGTGGCCGTAGGCCGGAGTGTCTTCGATACGCGCGGGGAAGGTAACAGGGAGTTTGCCGGAGGGAGTGAAATCGCCGAAGAGGACCGAGGCGATGGCGTGCCCGCCTTCCTGTCCGCCGTACCACATGCTCAGGACCGCGGGCACCTGGCCGATCCACGGATCCATGGCCACGGGCGAGCCGGCGTTGATCACCACGATGGTGTCCTTATTCGCCTTGGCGACGGCCGCGATCAGTTCGTCCTGCCCCTCGGGAAGACTCAGCGTCTTGCGGTCGAAGCCTTCGGATTCCACGGAGGGCGCGTTGCCCACGATCACGATGGCGGCGTCGGACCTGGCGGCGACGGCGGCGGCATCCTGGCGGAGCCGCGCGCGGGCGGAGGCAGAATCCTTGCTGGCGTCTTCGCCGGGGATGGAGACGCCCTGCGAATAGGTGACCTGCATGGCGTTGCCGGCGCGCTCGCGGATGCCGTCGAGCGGCGTGACGGCATAATTCGGGCGGACGAGCGAACTGCCGCCGCCACCGGTTCGGGCCACCGCGGCATTCGGTCCGATGACGGCGAGCGAATGGACCGATTTGGCGATGGGCAGCAGATCGCCGTCGTTCTTGAGGAGCACGATGCTTTCGGCCGCTGCGGTGCGCGCCACGGTTTTCTGGTCGGGTGTGTCGACCGCGCCGCCGCCCGCGTGCGGCTTGTCGAACAAACCAGCGGTGAACATGACCCGCAGGATGCGGCTCACGTTGTCGTCCACCGCGGCGGCCGAAATCTGGCCGGATTGGACGGCGGGCAGTACCTTGTCGGGTGTTAACCATCCCGCGCCGTTGCCATCGGCCTGCGTTTGCCGGCGGGCGAGCCAGGCCTTCATGGGCTCGCCGCCGGGCATTTCGAGATCCATGCCGGCGTTGACCGTGGCAGCGGTGGAGTAAGTGCTGCCCCAATCGGAAATCACGAAACCTTTGAAGCCCCACTGCTTCTTCAGGACGTCGTGGAGCAGGTAGGGGTTCTCGGCGCAATAAATGCCGTTCACCTTGTTGTACGCCGACATCACCGACCACACACCCGCTTCCTTCACGGCCGCCTCAAACGCCGGGAAATAGATCTCGTGGAGCGTGCGCTCGTCGATCTTCTCGTCGATGCGGTGGCGTTCGAACTCCTGATTGTTGGCGGCGAAGTGCTTGACGCTGGGGATGACGCCTTCGCCCTGCACGCCTTTGATATACGCGACAACGAGGCGCGAGGCCAGGTACGGATCTTCGCCGTAGCCTTCGAAATTACGGCCCCAGAGCGGCTGGCGGGCGATGTTGACGGTGGGGCCGAGGATCATGTCGCGGCCGAGGGCTTTCACTTCCTGGCCCAGCGCTTTGGCCACCTGCGCGACCATGTCGGGGTCCCAGGTGGCGGCCATGGCGATTCCAGCGGGGAAGGCGGTCGAGGCGATGCGGGGAGTAGTGGCGGCGTTGGTGACCGCCGAGCTGCCGAACCAGGCGCGCACGCCCACGGGTCCATCGGCCATCTTGATGGCGGGAATGCCGAGGCGCTCGATGGGCTGGCTCTCCATCCAGCCGGAGCCGGCCAGCATGGCCACCTTTTCGTCGAGCGTCATGCGGTGGAGCAGATCGCTCACGCGCGCTTCCACCGCCAGCTTCGGGTCTTTGTAGGGAGGCACGGCTGTGTCCTTTTGTGGCTGCGCCAGCGACCATCCGGCGGCGAGGGCCGCGATGGCGATCAGGGGCCGGTAACTCCGCATGGCAGAACTCCTTTCCAGCGCGGGAAAAGCACCGCTCCCTCGCGGTCGCGGCTCAGAAAAACTCGACGCGGCTCTGTAACGCTGAATAATGAGCCGCGCGCACAAGCAAGCGGTGCCCTTCAGTGTTGGCGCGATTTGCCCTTACCAGGGGCTCTACCGGGTGGTCCGCCGCGGGCCGGGACGACCTCGCCAATTTCTTCGGCGCCGGCCAGCAGGAACACCAGCGGCGCATTCCAGTTGATGGCGACTTCGTTGGCGGAATACGCGCCCTGGTCATCCATATACGTTTTTGCCGGCGGCAGATCCGCCGATACCTTGCGCATCACGTCATCCTGCCGTCCCTTGTTGGGGCCGCCGGAGAGCAAGCCCGGCCACGGCTCGTCGTTGTTATCGGCGCCGCTGGGCCGGTGGTGCGGATGGCGGAACGGGTTCTCGCCCACGCGCGTGACGAACGACAGCGAAAACGTATTCCGGCCGAGCAGGTAGTGCAGATCTTCGACGGCGGCTTCGGCATAGCGGTCGTTGTGCAGCATGGAGCTGGCGACCATCAGTTCCATCCCATAGTTGGCCAGCACGCCGTTGGAGCCCCAGATGTAATCGCGATTGGTCAGGCTGATGCGGTAGCCGTTGCTGCCGGCGCGATTGGCGATCTCGTCGGCGGAGCCGATCAGCTCGTGGCGGATGGTATTGACGACGCCGGGGTCGGCATTGCGTGCCAGGGCGTAAGTCCAGAATGCCAGAGGGCCGACCTCGGACCAGGATGGCGGTTGGGCTTCGTCATCGACGGCGGGCCGGCGGAAGGTGGCGTGATGGTCCAGGAAATAGCGGGAATATGCCTGGTCGCCGGTGGTGCGGAAGAGTTCGGCCGCGGCCCAGAGCTGCTCGTCGGCGCAATTGTTGTCGCCGTACTCGCCGGTGGAAACGCCTGGAGGATTCTTGAACGGAACATTGACGTGTTGCTCGAGCCACTGGAACGCTTTCTGCGCGGCCTTGGTGCATTTCGCGGCATAAGCCGGGTTGAACGGCCCATAAACGCGTCCGGCAATGGCCATGACGGCGGCAAAATCGCCGGTGGCGCAACTGGTCTTGAACGGCTCCTTGCCGATGCCGATCACGTAACTGATCATCTTGTCCTTTTCGGGCATGATGAAGTCGCAGAATCGTTCGCTCGACTGCTTCTGCCACACCCCACCGTCGTCATCCTGCATGGAAAGCATCCAGTCGAGATTCCATTTGATCTCGTTGAGCATGTCGGGCTGGCCGTTGCCGGATTCGGGGATCGCGAGATTGACGTTTTTGAGGCGCGAGCCGTAGAACTCGTAAGCCCACAGGAGGGTTCCGGTAGTGATGCCGGAGTTCACGATGTAGCGGCCGTAATCCCCGGCGTCGTGCCAGCCCCCGGTCGCGGGTTTCGGACCGGTTTTGCCCGAGGAGGGGTGATAGGCGCCCTCCAAATGGCAGGCCGGGTGTTTGTAGCCGGGATATTCCGGGCCCAAATCCACGGCGATGCCGCAGCGCTGCCCGTAATAGGAGCGCATGGCGAGCCGCCAGGTCTTGGCATAAACATCCGGCGCGATGTCGAAATCCCAACTGCGTCCCACTCCCGGAACGTCGATGTAGTACTGGCCGGGCTTGATGACCTTGCTGAAATCGGCGGCTTGCACGCGGTCGCCGGAATCGAAGTCGTCGTGCCCGGGGGCAAGTGTGCCGCGGTAAGCCGGCTTGCCGTCCTTGGATAGATTTACGGTGAACTCCGTGGCGGGGTTCTTCGACACCACCAGCGCAATCTTCGTGGCGTTGGGGAGGTAGCCTACCTGGTCAACCTTGATATCGACGGTAGGATTGGCCGCGAACAACGGAGCGGCAGCGATCAAAAATGCGATCCATTTCATATGCTTTACGGGGCCGGGTACCTGCGATACCAGGCCGGTTCCAGCGTCCAATCGAAGTCCGCGGGGACACCCACCGGCCGGCCCGCGATTGTTGGCTAGCTACCACATCTATCAGTTTTCGGAACGGCTTGTCGACCCGGAGCCGAGTTTTCGGTGCGCGACACAAAAGTGGAGATCCGCCAGAATCGCCGGAATAGCGGCAGAATCTGAGAGTTTGCCGTTATACGGCCCGAAACGAGAATTTTGTTCTCGTTGTGTCGGCAAGCCCAATCGATTCAGAAGCCTGCCGCCATTCTGACTTCTGGCTCCTGACTCCCTCGACTCCCATATCCCGCAGGGATATCAAGGTCAAGGGCGAAGCCCTTGGCTAGTTGGTACTTCAGACAAGCTGGCAGTTGCGGAAGAGGGCTGGCCGCCGATGTACGCCGATCAATGCAGATGGAAAGCACCATGTGTTATCGGCGTTGATCCGCGTTTATCGGCGGCTTCAATGGGTTTGCCGGAGCCTGCCGATTGGCTTGTATTCGAGGCACTCCACTCGGCCGCGATGCCGCCCAGCGGTTCAAGAAGTGCGCGGAATGCACGCGGGACGTCCAGCGGCAGAAGTCATGTTGCAGCGATTCGACTTTTATGTCGCGCACTCGCGAAATTTTCGACGGTATGGTAACTCCTGGCGGGGTTCGGCGAGGTTGCGGCTAAAGATCCGTGGAGGGTTGCCGATAGAACTCTTGTAGCGGAGGAAAAATGACGTTGCGCGGTTCGAAGATGACCATAGGGAAAAAATTTGCCCTGACCGGGGCATTTCTGAGCTTGACGACGATTATTTTGGGAACTGTGAGTCTGGCCGGGCTCTCCGGGGCCTGGATTTGGGCGGTTTTGCTGCTGTCGGTTCTCTCCGGCGCGGGCCTGCAGTTGGCGATGGTCCGCGGTATCAATCGAACACTGGCAAAGGCGGTATCCGAAATCGGCAGCGGGGCAGCCCAGGTGGCCAGCGCGGCCACGCAGATTTCATCGTCCAGCCAGGCGCTGGCGCAGGGTTCGTCGGAGCAGGCGGCGTCTTTGGAGGAAACCTCTTCCTCGAGCGAGGAGATTAACTCCATGGCGCACAAGAATACCGAGAACACGCGCGCCGCGGCGGACCTGGCAGGCCGTCTGCGAACGGCGTTTTCGGAAGCCAACCGCTCCCTGGACGGCACGGTGGCGGCCATGCAGGAGCTCACCGCGTCCAGCGAGAAAATTTCCCGCATCATCAAAGTGATCGATGAGATTGCTTTTCAGACCAATATTCTGGCCCTGAACGCGGCCGTGGAAGCGGCGCGGGCGGGCGAAGCCGGCATGGGGTTCGCAGTGGTGGCGGACGAGGTTCGCAATCTGGCGCAGCGATCCGCGCAGGCCGCGAAAGATACGGCGTCGCTAATCGAGGAGTCGATTGCGCGGTCGCGCGACGGCAAGGCGAAAGTCGACCATGTGGCCGCGGCAATCCGCGCCATCGCGGAAGATTCCAATAAGATTCACGTGCTGGTGGACGAAGTGAATGTGGCGAGCCAGGAACAGTCGCGGGGAATCGAGCAGGTGGCGAAAGCGGTCACCCAGATGGAGCGCGTGACGCAACAGTCCGCCGCCGGCGCCGAGCAAAGCGCGTCCGCCGCGACGGAATTGACCGCCCAAGCTGCGTCGCTGAAAGAAATTGTGGAGCGGCTGAGCGAAATGGTGGGAGTTCAGACACAAACTTCGGCCTCGCTGGAAACGGCCGCAAGCCCGGCATTGATTGGCGCCTCCCAGGGTTCGAGGCAAGAGAGCCGCAGGCAGTTTCCGTTGAACGCGAGCGAGATGGATTAAACTCCGGTTACGCCGGACGCACGTGCTCGCGCTGTTCTGATCGAAAGATGTTAGTCCGTCGAGGGCAGGTCCCCTGCTCCTTGCTACACCGGAAGACCAAAAAAAGGCACCACTCCCTTGCGGTCGTGGCTCATTAAGGGCCGCCGTTTCAACGCAAGTTGAAGAGCCGCGACCGCGAGGGAGCGGTGCCTTTGTAATTGCCCGAACCTTGCAAGTGTCTCAAAAGAGAGCGCACGGTGGGGGACCGGCGGCCGGATCCGGCACTGGCACCAGAAAATGCCGGCATGCCATCCGGTGATTCCCCACGCGGGTTGTATGTTGTGGTACGCTGCCACCGGAATGAGCCACCCGGCACCCTTTTCCTGCGTTACACTTTCGGAGGCGCCTGTATGCTCCGGTGTAAACCGGGGGACGGAGGCTTGGGCGCCTCACGGAGGAAAAATGCTACGAGTTCTGACAGCCTTGTTGCTCTGCGCGGCGGCCGAGGCCGCCACGTTAAATGTCAACCTGGCCGTAAATGCGACGCTGACCAGTTCGGGTACTACCTACACCGCGTCGGGTACGGCGACGCTGACGGGCGGAATTGCGGATACCGGCACGTTCAGCTCGAACATCGACCTGACGACCGTCACCACTACGGGCGCTCCCTATACATTGACGCTCAAGAACGGCACGCTGGGCGGAATCATCATAATCCCCGAGTCGGCTTTCGTGGCGCTGCTGGGGGGCGGGACGTCCGCCTCGGGCATTTCGGCTACCGTCACCAGCGCCAGCGGAAACTACGCCGGATACAGCGGCTCCTTTCCCAACCTGTCGGGGTCGGGAAGCCTTGGCGCGACAGGCGCAATCAGTTTTACGTTTAGCGGAGCCGGCACCCTCACTACCGGCGGCACAATCACCAATCCGCCGCCCACCATTACCGCAGTCCAGAACGACGCCAGCAACGCCTACGGCACCCCCAATACCGTGGGGCAGGGCAGCTTGGTCGTGGTGAAGGGAACCAACATGAGCGCCAGCGGGTATAACAAGATGTCGCTGCCCTATCCCACATCGACCGGTAGCGGCGGGACATCAGTGACCTTCACGCCAGCCGCCGGGGGAACCGGAACGCAGATCTATGTTTTCTACACGTACAATGAAAACGGCGTGAACCAGATCGGCGGAATCGTGCCGTCTACGCTCGCAACAGGGAATTACAGCGTCACGGTAGCCTACAACGGCAGCACCAGTAACGCGGTCACCGTCAAGGTGGTCGGATCCAATCCCGGAATCTTCACACAGGACGAGAGTGGCGCGGGACTCGCGGTGGTGGAGAATTACATCTCGGCGACCCAGTACGATATCGACCGGCTGACCACGTTTGCGAGCGCGGGGTACACATTTTCGCCCTCTAAAGCAGGCCAGCTCATCATCATCTGGGTCACTGGGTTGGGCGCTGTGCCGTACGCCGATAACATCGTTCCCCCACAAGCCTATAACTTTTCCGGGGTGCAGGTGATCATCGGCGGGACCAGCATCACGCCGGTGTACGCCGGCGCGTCGGGGTACCCGGGCCTTTTCCAGATCAACGTGACGTTACCGGCGAACATTCCTACCGGCTGCACGGTGGTTCTGCAGATTTCGGTAGGCGGCGTCACCAGCCCCGCGACGACCATGTCGATCGCCGACACCCCATCCGCCAGTACTTGTACCTTGACGGGATACACGTCCTCGCTGCTGAGCTCTTTGGATAACGGGGCGACCATCAATTCGGGCGGTTTCCAATTGAGCCAGACCACTTTCTCGATCCCCGGCACCGGAACCATAACCGAGGCTTCGGTGGGAGGAGGGTTCACGCAGCTTACCGGGCTCGAATTGCCATCGGTGGCGACGGGCGGATCGGGCAGTGTCAGCACTACCACAATCGGCAACTGCACGGTTTTCCAATCCACGTTCACGGGCAATAACGTTACGCAAACGCCATCGGCGGGAGGTGTATCGACGCCTCTGGACGGCGGAGCGGTCACCATGAGCGGACCGGCAGTCTCGAACCTGAACAATACGGCTCTCTCGGACCCATTGAATCCAGTGACGGGCTTACCTTCGGGCGTTTATTCCTTCACCATCGGGGAGACGGGTCTCGGTATCCCAGGCGAACCGACCGGGACGCTCGGCGCGGGCGCGTACCCGTTGAACGCCGCCGGCGGCACCGGCGTTACCAGCTTTAACACTTCGATTACTCTCGGTGCTCCGCTCACCATCACGGGTGGGCTGCCCACGGCCGTGGTGCGAAGCGCGGGGCTGCCGCTCACCTGGACCGGCGGGAACCCCACCGACGAGGTGACCATCGAAGGATATTCGGGTACGGTCACGGGAACTTCGCCTAACCAGACCACCACGGCAACTGTGTTCATCTGTAAGACGACGGCGGGTACCGGCGGAGATACGATTTCGTCACAGGTCCTGAACCTGCTGCCGGCGACGGCGGCCACCACCGCGGGCGGCACAGGGGTCTTGATTGTGTCTTCCGGACCATCGCCGGTATCGTTCACCACCACCTTGACTTCCTCACCATCGACACAGGTGCAAGCTTCGTACTCCGCGTCGGTGGGGACCTTGGGTACCGTGACTTATCAGTAAGACCCAAAGCAGTCCGCGTCCTAACCGGGAGATCGCGCTTACGGGCGCGATCTCCCATTTTTTCGTGACTGCCGCACCGCTCGACCCGAAGCTGCTACGGAAAGCCAAGGATCACATGGCCACGGGAATCGATCCCGATGTTCGTTATTGTTCGCAGTGCGGCCAGCCATCGCCGCTCGACCAACTCGCGCATTTCGGCGACACGCTGGTCTGCCCCAATCCAAGAGCAGTTATGTGCAAAAGCTCCGCGAAGGCGTGGCCCCGGTCGCCGTATTCGTTTCGTGGCGGCGTTGATCGACGCCGTCATTTTGGGCGTCGTTTCGAGCGCTTTGCAGCTTCTGCTTTTGGGCAACGTGTACCGGCCTTTGATGAACATGCAACAGCCGCTGCCGCCCGATGAGGCGATGGCGGCTTTCGGCGCCATGCTGGGAACCCTGGCGCTCAGCATGTTGGTAGGGGTGGTCATCTCCGCGGCATATGAATGATTCTTCGTCGCGCGCGTGGGCGCCACGCCCGGCAAGATGGTGCTGGGGCTGAAAAGTGGTGCGGCCGAATGGCGGGCAGGTGACGTTGGGCCGCGCGGTGGCGCGCTACTTCGCGAAATGGCTCAGTTATCTGACCTTGTGCATCGGATTCATCATCGCCGGCGTCGACGCGCAAAAGCGCGCGATGCGCGATATGATCGTCGATACCCGCGTGGTGAAGGTGGACAGCGCAATGCCCGAGCCCCCGCGGATCTAATCTTCGATGCCTCTTCCGTGCGCCCGCTGCGATTCGCCGCTGCCCTTGTGGGAGCTGTCATCCGCTGGGGCGGCGGTGTGCACGTCGTGCGGTTCGCGCAATACCGAGCGGGTGTTTCCCGCTTTGTTCGCCGCACCGGGCGCGCCCCGCGGTCCCGGAGAGCGCGCTCGAGGGCGAGGCCGCGGGCTCCAGCCATCCTTCCGCTACTAATCCGCGCGGAGCGCTATGAGGGGATCGATGCCGACCGCCTTCCGCGCGGGCGCGTATCCGGCAAACAGTGCGACGGCCATCAGCACAACGCAAACCGCTGCCAGCGTGAACGGATCGTTGGCGGCCGTTCCGTATAGAAAGGTCGCCAGCAATCGCGTCAACAACAGGGAACAGATCAGGCCCAACGCCAGACCGGCCAAAACCAATCGGAAGCTCTGGCCCAGCACCGATCCGAAGATGTTGCCCTTCCCCGCCCCCAGCGCCATTCGCACCCCGATCTCGAAGGTCCGTTGCGCCGTCGCATAGGACACGACACCATACGCGCCGACCGCTGCGAGCAGCAGCGCCACGGCAGCAAAGCTAGCGAAGAGCCACATCATCGAGCGCGGCTGTTGCGTCGACTCGTTGACCAGCGACACCATGCTGTGGATCTCATCCACGGGTACGTTGGGGTTCAATTGCCACAGAAGATCGCGGATGCCGCTCACAACCCGTGTCGGATCGGTATTCGTGCGCACGATCAGAGCCATTACGGCCGGCAGTTGGCTGTTGGTATCCTCCGCCTGCGCGTACGACATATACATGGCGCCGCGGATGTAATCCGGCGAGCCGCCGGCAAGGTCGAACTGGCGCACGTCGCCGGCCACTCCCACAACCGTCCACCAGCGGTCCTCCCAGACTAATTGCACATGCTTGCCAATCGGGTTTTCGCCGGGCCAGTAGCGGCGCGCGGTGGCTGCGCTCACGATCACAACCGGCGCGGCATTCTGGTTGTCCCCATCGTCCAATGCGCGCCCCTGCAAAATGGGAATACCCATCAGCCGGAAGTAACCGGGGGTTACCGCGCCGGCCCAGAACATGGGCGCGGCACGCTCGGCGGGAACGTACGGGAATCCCTCCACCTTGACCGACGATGCCGGTACGCCGGCGGAGAGCGGAAGGGTGTTGGCGGCGGCGGCATCCTGCACGCCTGGAACCTCCCGCGCGCGCCGCAAGAGTTCGTCGTAAAGAGCGACGCAGGCATCCCGCCGCTGGCATAGAGATTGGTTCGGCGACACGCGGAGTGTCAACACATGCTCTGCCTGGAAACCCGGGTTGACTTGCGCCAGCTTCCACAAGCTGCGCATCAGCAGCCCGGCGCTGGTGGTCAACACCACAGCCAAAGCCACCTCGCCGATGATCAAAGCGCTTCGCAGGCGAACTCGGGCCGCTCCGGTTGTGCGCTGTCCCCCGGTCTTGATTGCATGGGCCAGATCCTGCCGCGATGCGATCAGTGCCGGCGCAAGGCCGAACACCAGTCCGGTGAACAGCGAAAGCGCGCCGGCAAACGCCAGAATCTGCCATCCGGGCCCGCCCGGCGCGCCCCCATTCAAGGTTACGGCAAGCGCGGTCCGCAGGACGGTATCTGCGCCGAAGGCAAGTACGATGCCGAGCGATCCGCCGGCCAGCGCCAACACCAGGCTTTCGGTGAGGAGTTGCCGCACAATGCGCGCGCGCGAAGCACCAAGGGCCACCCGAAGCGCGATTTCCTTCTGCCGCGAGATGGCGCGCCCCAAGAGCAGGCCGGCTACATTGGCGCAGGCAATCAACAACACCAAGCCGAGCGCGCATTGCAGCACCAGCAGTTCGAGACGAATGTTGCTTCTTAAGTATTGTTGCAGTGGGACTACCGTCATCGAGGCCGCCCAGTCGCGCCCCATGGTATACGGAAACAGGCGGAGCATTTCTACGCTCAGCGATGCGATTTCCTGCTGCGCCTGGCTGAGCGACGCTCCACTGCGCAATCTGCCGATGACCGGCATGAATCCGCCCGCCCAATAGGCCTCGGGATCGCGCGGATCGAGATGCAGAGGGATCCAAAAGCGCGTTCTGGAGCTTGGAAATGCGAAGCCGGGCGGGGCCACACCAACCACTTGCCGGGGCACGCCGCCCAAGTTCAGGACATGGCCGACAATGCCCGGGTCGCCGCCAAACCGGTCTCGCCACAAGTCGTGGCTGAGGATCACAAGGTTGTCGCGGCCGGCCTCATCCTCGCCGGGACGGAAACCGCGGCCCACTTCCACACCCACCCCGAGCACCTGGAAGAGGTTCGCGGAAATGGCGCTGCCGTTGAGACGCCATGGTTCACCCTGCCCGGTCAGATTCAGCTCGAGGCCCGGAGTGTATCCGGCCAACTCCATCGTCCGGCTTCCCCGCTGCAAGGCCACAATGCCGCCGGCCGGATAGTAGCCCGAGTTGTCGGCGTGCACCAGCCGCCCGGGATCCGCATAGGGCAGCGGGCGGATCAGGACCGCATCGATAATGCCGAACATGGCCGCGTTGCCGCCAATGCCAAGCCCCAATGACAACACAGCCAGGGCGGCGAAACCGGGGCTCCGCTTAAATGTGCGCAACGCATAGCGCAGGTCGCGCCAAAAGTCGCCTGCCGCGCTGTTTTTGGGCGTGCCCAGAGCCAGTTGGCTGGGCGCCATGCGCTCCGTGCGGCGGATTGCTTCCGCGAGAGCCGGCTGCCCGTCCAATTCCTCCAGCGCGATTTCCATGGCCTCGTCCTCACTCACACCCGATGCGCGCAAACGGCGGAAATCGTCGCGCAGGTGATCGGCCAACTCGTCGACGATTTCGGCCTCCCGCTCTGGCGGAAGCTTGAGCCCGGCCAGGCGTTTCGCGACTTCATTTTTCCAGTTTGGATTCTCAGGCATTTTCCCATCCCGTAATGCGATTGATCGCTTCTACGAATTCCTGCCATCCACGCCGCTGGGCGACGAGCACGTGCCGGCCCTCCTTGGTCAGGCGGTAATAGCGGCGGCGGCGTTGGCCGGCTTTTTCGACCCAACGTCCGTCGATCCAGCCGCGCTTCTCGAGCCGGTAGAGCAAGGGATAGAGCGAGGCGACGCGGAATTTCACCGTACCGGCGGAGCGCTGCTCGATCAGCTTGCTGATGTCATACCCATGGCGGGGCTGGTCCTCAACCAGGGAGAGGATCAGCAGCTCGGCGCTCCCCTTCTTCAGTTCCAGATTCTGCACCACAATATATTGTACTGAAGTATATCGACGCGGAAGGAGCGAAAAAGTTTGTAGGGCAGGCAATCCTGCCTGCGGCCGGCTTTCAGCCGGCTCGACCTGCTGGAAAAAGGTCGCCATCAACCGCTCCCTTGCGGGGTAGCGGTGCCGTTTTATCTGTCTGCCAGCAGCCGGCTCACGCCTCGAAGTACCGCTTCGGCGTCTGCCCCAACTCGCGCCGGAACATGGCAATAAACGCGCTCGCGCTGTTGTATCCCAACTCCCCCGCCACGCTGCTGACATTCTCGCCCGATGCCAGCCGCCGCAGCGCCTGCAGCAGCGTCTGACGGCGCTGCCATTGTCCCAGGCTCATGCCGGTTTCGGCGCGAAACAGGCGTTCCATGGTACGCCGGCTGGTGGCGCATTGCCGCAGCAGCTGCTTGGTTGACGGGGCCGAGCCCGATTCGCGATTGGCGAGGCTTGCAAACCGGAGCGCGCGCGCGTCGCGCGGCGCCGGTAGTTGCAGCGGCATGGCAATCAAAACCTTCAGCTCGTCCAGAATCACGCCAATGAGGCGCTTTTGCTCGGGAACCGCGGCATCCAATGCCCCGAGAGCGACGGTGCGCTCGAGCAATTCGCGCAGCAGGGGCGTCACATTCACAACTGAGCATTGGCGCGGAAACGAGCGCTCGCCGCGCGCGCGCGGACGAATGTACAGCATTCGCACCGCCACCACCCCGGTCATCTCCAGGCGGTACTCGAAGCCTGCCGGCAGCCATACGGCGCGGTGCGGCGGGACCACCCACGCGCACTGGTCGGTGCGCACCGTCAAAGCTCCCCGGTTGGCGCAGACCAGTTGATGCCACATGCCCGCCGCCGGAGGCACCAGGTACTGCGGCGAGACTTTCTGGCCGTGGCGGAACGTCACGCCGAAGCTGCGAATTTGGACGGAGGCATCGTCCGCCTGGCGGAAATTCGACATCTATTGGCAAGATAGCTTATTGCTGGCAGGCGGTCCAGCGAGTAGAATTCAGAAGAAGGAAAACGTCGAATGTCCACTCCGGTCGCTCACTTCGCCATCAACGCGGACGATCTGCCGCGCGCCCGCCGCTTCTACGAGAACGTCTTCGGCTGGAAATTCCAGGCGTGGGGACCGCCCGGCTTCTACATGATCGATATGGGCTCGGCCAATCCCTTGCCGCTTTTCCGCGGATCGCTCCAGCAGCGGCGCGAGCTGGTGGCCGGCGTTCGCATGACCGGCTTCGAGTGCACCATTTCGGTGCCCGACATTCTGGCCGCGGCGGCGGCAATCGAGGCCAACGGCGGCGCCATCGTGATGCCGATCTGTACGCTCGTAGGCGTCGGCCGGCTGCTGTTTTTCCGCGATCCCGAAGGCAATCTCGCCGGCGCCATGCAGTACGATTCGAAAGCCGAATAGAGCAGGAAGTAAGTGGCGGGACCAATGATCGGCTCGACTTACGGATCATGACACCAGGCATCGGTGCCTAAGGAGCGATGCGATCTCGCCGGACGGCGAAGGACGCGAGTTTCTAATGGCTTACCCCAAGGCCCGGCTAAGTCGCTTCCGAATGGCCGCGGCTCCGTAAGTTTTCGTCAACCGGCGGTTCCGGTCTGGGGTTTCCTTTACCGCCGGGCCGCGCGCCCAATCGTCAATGGCCGCGGCAACCCGGTTAGATCGCCCGCCGCCTGGCAGGCGAAGAATGCGGTATTCTAATTCAGTCCGAAGAGAGTAATGGGGAACCAGGGATGCAGTTGTTCTATTCCTATGCCCGGGAAGACTCGGCTTGGTGCGAAAGGCTCGCGAAGCAAATAGCCGGCTTGCCGCCCGAACTCATTTCCGAAGCCTGGTACGACCGGAAGATACGCCCGGGCGACAATTGGAACGGCGAGATCGGCGAACACCTGGAGCAAGCCGATATCATTCTCATCCTGGTGAGCTCCAACTATTTCGCCAAGGATTATTGCGGGCTTGAGGCAAAACTAGCCATGAAGCGCCACGAAAGCGGCGCGGCGCTCGTCATTCCGGTCGTGCTTTCGCCCTGCGAGATGTCCGGGGCGGAATTCGCCAAGGTCGAAGCGATCAACGATCCAAACAAGCCGCTGTCGTCGTTATCGAAAAAGAAACAGGAACTGGAGTTGCGCAGGATTGCCGGGGCCATTGGCGATCGGGCGCGGGAGCGGTTAGGAGCCGGCCCTAAACTTCGATTGCCGCATCCCAATCGCGATCAGTTGAAGAAGCTTCTCTATCAACTCTGCAATCGGACGCTGCAAAAGCAGGAATTGGCGGATGCGCTCGATCCGGCGCAGAGAAAGGATGGGCGCCCTTTCCTGATCTTCACGCGCGGTGTGCGCGACGACGCCATCGACCGGTTCACCGACCGCCTGGAGCAGGTTTTGCTGCCGCGGGTATTCGGCGAAAAGCCGTCTCGCTTCTACCTGGCGATGCCGGTATATCAATCCGGCAGAAGCGCCGAAAAGCTATTCGGTCCGCCGCTGGCGGAGGCGGTCGACGCTCGCTTCGGGGCGACGATTGCGGAAATGGCGGACGCTATCCGTAACTCGACCGATGTCGTCCTGCTGACCGCGCGGTTTCATGCGCAGGACTGGAGCGCGGGCGGCAAGGCACTTCTCGAAAGCTTCGTGGCGTTTTGGTCCGCGTGGCCGCTAACCAGCGCGGGGAAGCATCTGATCGTAAACGTTTCCATCACCTATGGCGAGGCCGGGGTGAACCGCGAAATCGACGCTCTTCTGGAGAGCCTGAAAGGACAATTGGCGGCGCTCGCGGGCGCGCCGCCGGCAACCACAGGCATTGGTGGAGTCGTGCTCTCTGCGCTTCCGCCGATAAGCGAAGTCGAGGTTAAGAACTGGGTGGAGGAGCGGCCGGTGAGCGCGTTGTTCGCGTCTCCGGCGGATGCGCTGGGCCGCTTGACCTGCATCTACGAGAGGCCGGAATTGCGGATCCCGATGCAGCCGTTGGCCGAAGTTCACCTTTCGAAGTGGTTGGATGTTTTATGAGCCTCGAGTACCTGATTCCCGATTTGCAGAACGCGACGAAAGAGGCGCCAGCCAAGCCCGTCGCGCTGCCGCCTTCACGGCGAACGCAAATGGACGATCCCAAAAACTACCTTCCCGACAGTGGCCTGGTAGCCGCCATGCGGGTGGCGGTATTGCTGCGGCGTCCGTTGCTGCTCACCGGAGAAGCAGGCTCGGGCAAGACGCAGGCGGGCAACTATCTCAACTGGAAGCTGGGCTACGGCAAGAAGGCGCTGCGATTCGATTGCAAGTCAACCAGCCTGGCGCGCGACTTGTTTTACACCTATGACACCATCGGACGGTTTCAGGCCGCGCAAGCGGCGCGCGCGGCGCAAGATGCCCGAGGCGCGGCGGCCGCGGCAACGCCGGTGCTGGGGCATGTCGACAAGGCGGACAGCGAACCGCAAGTCAGCCTCAGCGCGGAACATTTCATCACCTTCAGCGCTCTCGGACTGGCGATTCTGCGCGCCAACAACGGCAGCACAACAAGCGCATGGCTGCCAGGGACGCTGATCCATACCGGCGAGCCGGTGCAATCGGTGGTGCTGATCGATGAAGTGGACAAGGCGCCGCGCGATTTTCCCAACGATCTGCTGAATGAAATCGAAAACAACGATTTCCGCGTGCCGGAGCTGGGCAACAAGAGTTTCTCGGCCGCCGAGGGGTTCGAGCCGCTCCTGGTAATCACCAGCAATTCGGAGAAGAATCTGCCCGGGCCTTTCCTGCGGCGGTGCATCTACTATCACCTGCCGAAACCCGACAAGGCTCGCTTCGGCGCGATCGTCAAAGAGCGGCTCACCCGAGACCCCGAAAAGCCCTTGATCGACGACGCGCTGGATTTCCTGATGTATCTCCGCGGAAAAGGCGCGGACCTGCGCAAATCGCCTTCCACGGCCGAGCTTCTGGATTTCGTAATCTTTCTCGAGGGGAACAAGCTGGCCGCGAGCGACAGTTTGCGCGACCATCCGGACATACTGGTGGCCGGCCTTTCGACGCTGGTGAAAGATGAGGCCAAGAGCGCAGGCGACAGCAAGGACCTGGTAGACGGGTGGATTAAGACCAAACCGAAATCGAACTAGCCGTGCCGCTGACCGCCGAACAGCTTTCGAATTTCCTGGAAGACCTGCGCAACCGCCGCGGGGCCATCGAGGCGGGCGATCAGCAATATCTGGCGGCCTTCGAACTGATTTCCACTCTCGTGGCGCGGGCAGAGTGGCCCGCCGGCAGCGAAGAATGGCGCATGCTGCTGGCGCCGGTGCTGGCTTCGTCGCCCGCACAGCAGGCCGCTTTCTACGAACAGTTCGATGCCTGCTTCGGGCGGAAGCAAGCGGACCCGGCACGAACCGCATTGGCAAAGGCAGTCCGCGAACAGCGAGTAAGGAGCATGTGGGCGGCGGCGGCCATCGTTCTGCTCGCCTGCGGCTTGTGGTCATGGAAGCATTTTCGTACACCGGCCAAGACGCTCGTACAGAGCCAGGCAACGCCAACTCAAAATACCGCGGCCGGCGGCGACCGCAATTTCGGCAATACCTTAACGGTGCGAACCCTGGGGCCGGGACAGGTCCCTTTAAGCGGGGTCACGGTACGCATGGCCGGCGAGACAGGCATCACGAACTCGACGGGCTCAGTTGTGTTACGCGACCCAGCGCCCCAGACCGGCGGCTTCTGGGCTCTGGCAACGCGTGAAGGCTTGCGCCCCGCGGTCGACGTCCTCATGCCGGGCCTGCGCCCTCTCGACCTCACCATGGACGCCTTTACCGTACCGCCGCGCTCCGGGTGGCGCCGCTTCTTTTACATTCACTACCAGCTTCTGCGCTCGGTCGCGGCGGCGCTGCCATTCCTGGGGCTGATAGGGTACAGCTTGAGCCTGCTATGGCGGCACCTGAAGCTGCGGAAATGGTCGGAGCTGGGATCGCCGGCGGCGCGGCAATTGGCGGGCCGCACAGTGACAGAGCAGTTGTTTCCCGTGGATGTAATCCGCCGGATTGCGCGCGATCTGCGGCGCCGAAAGCCTGGCGAACTGCTGGAACTTGCGATCGCCCCCACGGTGGAATCCACGGCGCGGCAAGGCGGTTATTTCACGCCGGTCTTGTCGCGGCGTTTCGAGACACCGGAGTATCTCGTGCTGGCGGAGCGCAAGAACCGGCGCGACCACCTGGCGCTATATTATGACGAGCTGAACCGGCTCTTGGACGCGGAGGATGTGTCGGTCGAGCGATTCTATTTTCGCGGCGACCCGCGAGTCTGCGTTAGCGCCAGCAAGGAGTCGACGGGACTCGGCGAACTGACCGCGTTGTACGACCGCCGCTCGCTGATTTTGTGCCTCGATCAACGCCAACTGCTCGATCCCGTCACCGGCGAGCCGGAGGCGTGGGCGGCACAACTGGCGCAATGGCGCGAGCGGGCGCTGCTGACTCCGTCGCCGGACCGGACGGAGCTGGGATTTCGCGATGCCGGCGCCGGAATCGGCGGGCTGGAAGCGTTGGCGGAAATCACGGAATATGCGCGGACCGTGCCGCCGCTGCCCGCGCTGATCGAAAGCGACGTGGAGCGCTGGCTGGATCCCGGCGCCCCGCCGCCGGCGTTGGTGGCGCGGCTGGCAGCCGATTTGCGGCTCTACCTCGAGGGCGAGGGCTATCTGCTACTGGCCGCCTGCGCGGTCTATCCGGGCATCGAGTGGCAGATCACTACTCTGCTGGCCGCCCAATTGGTGGCCCCCGAAAATCTGCGATCGGTGTTCGAACGGTTGATCCAGTTGCCTTGGTTCCGCTATGGCGCCATGCCCGACTGGCTACGGCGAAGATTGCTGGGCGGGCTTTCAGAACCGAACCAGCGGCGCGTACGGAGTACGCTGGAAGCGCTCTTGAAGAGAGTAACGGTGCAGGCGAAACCCGACGCGATGGACGTAGTGATCGGACCACCACGCTCCGAAACGGGGGCCGAGCCGGTACGCGACCACGTTTTCCTGGATTTCATGAGCGGACGCCGGATCGACCCTCTGGACTTCGCCGCGCCGCACGGCTGGCGCAAGTGGATGCGGACATCGATGCTGCGAAAAGCGGCAGTGGCGGCCATCGGAGGCGTCATCCTTTCCGCCGGGGCCTTCGCGGCATGTTCCTGGGTCTACGGGAAAGTGCAGAAAAGAGTGCAATCGCCGGTGTCGGCGCCGGTGGGAACCGGCGATCTGGCCGCGCTCGCGGTGGAGGTCTCGATGGCGGACCTGATAAGGGCTATCACACCCGCGGCCACACTACATTTCCCGCCGCTGAGTTCGACGCAATACGTGCTCGATTCCTTCGAGGTGGCGAGCGAAGTGCTGGACGTTGTGAATCCCCTGCCCTCGGCTACCGACGGTAACGATTTGTGGTCCAAGGCGGCGAATGTATCGGGGCTGCGAGAGATTCCGGCGGGCAGCAAGACAGAAACCATCAAGCCGGGCATGATCGCGGTTGTGGATGGCACGAACGTGGCGATCGTGCAGGAGGTGGAAAACGGAAACTTGTACCTGGACGTATCGCAGGAGAAGCGGATTGCAGCTTCCTCGGTGAAGATAGGATTCATCGACGTTTCGGGAGCGGTGCTCACACCGAGGATTTTGGAGACGACGGCGGTGCAGCCAGTCAGCAAGGGCTGGATCGCCTGGACGACGGGTGAGACCTGGACGGGTGAGACCCTAACTTATTCCTCGGATGTGGTCGCTAAATTGCGGCAGGCGGGCTACACGGTTCAAGTAGCGGCCCTGCTCCCAAACGCGACAGTTCCACCATGGTCGACGTTCCCGAAATCTCAACTGCCTCCACCCGCGGTGGTCTGGGAATTGAAAGGCGATACGATTAGATTCTTACGAGTGGTTTGGTCCACGCTTCTCGATTGGGCTCAGGGAACTCCAATATATGTTTACACCGATGCCGCCGACCTTGCGATAGCGAAGGCCGCCGCGGACGGAGCGGCAGGCATCACTTCCGACCCGAACGAACTGTACCGCATGGTGACGAACGCGGTGAGCAGGCCGGCCGGGCCGAAAATCACCTGGGCCGGGATCTCAACGGCACGCCCGAATTCAACACTGCTCGTGGAAGGAAGCGGGTTTGTCTCCGGGGCGATGGTTCTGGTGGACGCCAAGCAGGTTTCGGCGATCTTCAACAATGCCGGTAAAATGCTGGTGGCGAACCCTCCGGCCAACGGGACGGTAGTCGTGCGCAATCCCGATGGGACGCAGTCGAATGCGTATCCATTCGGCACGCAATCGGCAGATGCGCTGTTTGAACGCGAGAAGACGGATGGGACAGCGCTCGTGGAAAGCGCACACACCTTCTTTGTCCAAAATAACTACCCGCAGGTAATTCGATTCCTGACGCAGGCAAAGGCAGTCCCAAACACCGGACTCTGGAAGTATTATTACCCTTATCTGGCCGCCGCATATGATCTGACCGGAAACCGAAGCGCGTTTCAGCAAACTTTGACCGAGATGGTAGCTGAGGCGCGGCAGATGCGGCTGGGTGTCCTGAATTTTCCGGACGACCGCGAGACCCTTCTGTCGGAATTGAAAGAGGTGCGCGGCGTGTTGGCGGACAACAGGGCGGACTCAGGAGTCCTGGACGCGGTTGATCAAGCAGCCGCCGCTATCCAGAAGCTGATCGATCAGGCGCCGCGTATCGACTCTCTGCAGCCGGATACCATCCCCGCCGGCAAGAGGACCGCGGTGACGCTTACCGGCCATTTTCCAAGCGATTCGACCCTTTCCGCAACTGCGGGTGTGACTGTCGAGTCCGCGAAGGTCTCGACCGCGCAGATAAGCGCGACATTGTATGCCGGACCGGGCGCTACCGACTCGGCCCCTTTGCTCGTCGGTTCGCAGTTCGGCTATGACACGAAGGTAATCACGATATCGCCGGCGACAACGAATCGGCAGACCGCACCGGTAGCGGCTACGCACACTTTGAAAGTCCACGTCGTCGATGCCGTCGGCCAACCGGTCCCCGGTGCGTGGGTTTGGGTGGGGCAGGGTTCGACCACGTCCCCGCAGCAGACGGCATCCTCTGCCGGCGACACCAGTTTCGATCTGCCGAACGGAACCTACCAGCTGAATGCTGCCACCCCTTTGGGGGGAGGGAAAGCCGGGCACGGCGTTACAGACGAGGTGACCGTGTCCGGCACTGACCAACTGATCTCCCTAAAGATTCCGTCGTTGAATGAACCGCAGAACGCGCCGAATACCCAACCCGCCCCTCCGCAGAATCTGACGGCGACAGTCGACGGCGGGGCGGCGGCGCCAAAGCCGACGGCGCAGCCCCCGGCGCCCACGCACGTATTGACGATTCATGTCGAGGACGCTTTAGGGAGGCCGTTGGCCGGCGCCGAGGTACGGGTTGCCGATGCGGTGTCGAAGCTCACTTCGCCTTCGGGCGACACCGAGGTTAATCTGCCGGATGGGGTATACACCGTTGCGGTCGCCCGAACAGGATTTACGCGCGCCACCGCATCGGTGAAGCTGGCCGGCGCGGACCAGACGGTGACTATCCAAATATCCTCGGTTACCACAGCGCAACAGACCACGAGCGTCCCACCTCCCACGCAACTCACCGCGACGGTCAGCGGCGCCGTACAATCGCAGTCCAAAGGAATCGAAATCCGCCAGCACGTCAAGACGCCAAAGTACACGCAGGACTCGAAAGCGGACGACATTTCGAAAACCTGGTGCGGGAACCTGATTCTAGTGAGCCTGGGGACGGCCACAAACGCCCCTGGATCCGCGACGGTCGATGCATCGACGGTGAAATTCGTGGCGGATTCCAGCAGCGGCGAGTGGACCGATTCACCCGCGCCGTCCCAGAATGGGGCGGTCTGTTTCCAGGTGAACACCGTGCACCACGCAACCGGAAAAAGCGGAAAGGTGACCTTCCATTTCGAATACGACCTCCTGTCCCCGTCGCGCACGAAACTCAACCCAAAGAAATGATCTGGAAACGCACCGTCATTGCCCTCTTCCTATTCGGAGCCGCGTTCGGATACCTGGAAGCGGCAGTAGTCAGCTACTTGCGTCTGCTGCACGAGCCGGCCCGCCTGCGCTACTATCCGCATCGCGCGGCCAGCGAGCTCTTTCCTTTGCTGACGCCCGGCCAGTTGCGGGAATCCGGCGCGCAGCAGACCGGGCTGCTGGCGACGGAGGTCGGGCGCGAGGCTGCGACGCTAGTCATGCTCGCGGCGGTAGCCTTAGCGGTGGCGAGGAGTGCGGGGCAATGGGCCGCCGCCTTTGTGATCGCATTCGGGGTGTGGGACATCTCGTTTTATGTATTTCTGAAGGTGCTTCTCGATTGGCCGGCATCGCTGGGGACGTGGGACATTCTCTTTCTGCTCCCGGTGCCGTGGGTCGGACCCGTGCTGGCGCCGGTGCTGGTTTCGCTGGTGATGATTGTCGCGGGCGTCTGGCATCTTCGCCGGGAAGCGCGCGGGAATCCGATGCGAATCGGGACCGTGCGCTGGACGGGAATCCTGGTGGGCGCGGCGGTGATCGTTTTCGCCTTTGCCATGGATTACCGCAACGTACTTAGTGCCGCCATGCCGCGTCCGTTCCACTGGACCATATTCGGGTTGGGATTGCTGCTGGGCGCAGGCAGTTACGCCGATGCGGCGCGGCGGCGCTAGCGAAGCGCCACAGGCGGTAGCGGGGCGCTACAATTGGTCCATGCTGTCGCGTGTGGCTTCCCTGTTTCTGGCGGCCGTGGCTTGCGCCAGTGCCCAGGAAGCGCGTTCCGCCGATGCGATTGTGGCGCAGGCTGCCAGCGAGGCAGCGGCCAGCCAGCGCGCGGTTTGGGTGATCTTTCACGCCTCCTGGTGAAGTTGGTGCAGGAAACTCGATAGGTTTATCGAGTCCGCCGAGGCTAAGCCGATTTTCGAAAAATATTTCGTCCTGGCGCGAATCGACTTCCAGGAGACGAAAGAAAAGCAGAATCTGAACACACCCGGCGGCGAGGAATTGTGGAAACGCCTGGGCGGTTCGGGCGGCCCGCCGTTCTTCGCGTTCCTGGATGCGCGTGGCAATGAGATCGTGAACTCGAACCGGCCGGGAAAGGACGGCAAAGCGCCGGAGAATATCGGGCATCCCTCGGAACCGGAGGAGGTGGACTGGTTCCTCGCCATGGTGCACAAAGCGGTTCCGCAAATCACGCGCGAGGAATCGGACACGCTCGAGCACTGGTTGCGGAATCAGAAGAAGTAAAACCAGCCCGGAGCTCCTACAGAGCCGCGACCGCGAGGGAGCGGTGCTTTCGCTGTACTGCTCGAAGAGAGGCACCACTCCCTTGCGGTCGCGGCTCAGTAATCTTTCACGGCCTCCGGGGGAGCGGTGCTGTTTCAAGCGGTTCGACGGCCCTCCCTTCACTCACTCGCCCGTGAACTTCACCACCAGGGAGACGCGCCGATTGCGGGGGCTCTCGGGATTGGCGGGATCCAACAGTACCTGGTCGGCATAGCCGCGGACTTCCACTACCTGCTGGGGGCGCAGACCGTGGGAGTGCAGCAGACGGCGCGCGGCGTTGGCGCGATCGACGGAGAGTTCCCAATTGCTGTAGCCGCTGGAGGGAACGGCAGTGCGGAATTGACGCGCATCGGTATGGCCTTCGATCACGACGGAGTTGGGCATGTTGCCGATTTCCTGGGCGAGCAATTGCAGCAGGTGGTTTCCCGCAGGGGTCGGCTCGGGGCTGCCAGTGATGAAAAACAGGCCTTGTTCGGTCTCGAGTAGATCGATCCGCAAGCCCTCACCGGTGACGCTGAACTGGACGTGGTCGCGCACGTGCGCGAATTCGGGCAGGCTGCTCATGGCTTCTTCGACGTGCCGGCGGATCTGGGAGACGTTGCTGTGGTTCACGGAGAGCCCTTCGCCGGAGCCGGCGGGACCCGCGCCTCGCTTTTGGGTATAACCTTTGGGATCGCGGAAATAGCCGGTGATCGATGCCTTCACACGGTCGGTGGCGTTCATCATCCAGAGCACGATGAACAGGGCCATCAGTGCGGTGACGAAATCGGCGTAGGCGACCTTCCAGGCGCCGCCGTGCGAGCGCGGAAAGTCCCTGCGGGCGCGCGGCGATGCGAGCAGGCCCGCGCCGGGATCAGACGGATGCTGCGGGGGCTGATTCGACAGTTGTGACATTCTCCGGACTCTCGGGCGGCTGGGCGGTTTCTCCCGGCCTGACGATGGGTGGAATCCTGGCGCTCTTGCGGATGGTGGTCTCGAGTTCCAGGAATGAAGGACGCGACTCGACGGGAATGGAACGGCGGGCGTACTCGACGGCAAGAACGGGAGACGCCCCGCGAAGAAAGGAGCAAATGGCCACCCGCAGCACTTGCAGGTATTGGGTGTGTTCCTCACCCAGACCCTCCAGGCGCGACGCCACCGGGCCAACCACGCCGTAACAGAGCAGGATGCCGAGGAAGGTGCCCACCAGCGCGGCCGCTACTTTCTGGCCGACGGTTTCCGGCGAGCCGCCGATGGCCTGCATGGTGATCACTACCCCGAGCACGGCGGCCACAATGCCAAGACCGGGTAGCGCATCGGCCACGCTGTGCAGCGCCAGTACGGGCTCATGGCGGCCGCGCCGCTGCACGTCGATGTCGAGATCCATGAGCTGGTCGAGTTCGTTTGGTGTAGTGGCGCCGATGACCATCATGCGGAGGGAATCGCAGATGAAGCTGCACGTGGCGCGATCGTGTAGAAACTCGGGGTAGCGGGAGAAAATCTGGCTTTTTTGCGGGTAGTCGACGTCGTTTTCGAGCGCGGCGATGCCGGCTCGTTGCACGAAGCAGAAGACCTCGTAGAGCATGCGCAGGTGGCGCAGCAGGTGTTCGCGGCCATGCAGCGGAGTGAAGAAGGCGTCGCGCGTGCCGGCGATCATCTTGCGGATCAAGGCGGGTCGGTTAGCGATGAGGACTGTCCCCGCGGCGGCGCCGACCACGATCAGCATTTCCGCCGGTTGCAGGAGAACCCAAGGATTACCGTGTTCGAGCAAATAGCCGCCGAGAACGGCGGCGAAAACGGCGAGTACACCAATGAAAGCGAGCATCGGCTTCCTGGATCTTATCGACTGGGTTGAGCTTGGTATGACTGGGCTAAGGTGTTCGGCTTGACAGGATAGGACGAGACGCGTAGGGTTGGAGGCAGGAGCCCAACATGTTCTCGCACCTGATGGGCGATTTGCGCTATGCCGCGCGGACTCTGCGCAAGAGTCCTGGATTCGCGGCGACGGTGGTGCTGACGCTGGCGCTCGGAATCGGCGCCAGTACGGCGATTTTCAGCGTTACCGATGCGGTCCTGCTCAAGCCGCTGCCATACCGCGATGCCAACCGACTGGCGCTGGTGTTCTGGGAGAATCGCCAGGCAAGCACCAGGAACTTTACTTATTCCAACGCCGACTTCTTCGATCTGCGCGATGGCACGAGTGAGATTTTCGAAGATATGGGCGGCGTCACCTCCTTCCGCGCTTTCGTGCCGCGCGAGGATGGCGCCACCGAACTCGTGAGCAAGGCATTGGTCACAGCCAATTTCTTTCGGCTGGTAGGCGCGCGTATGGTTCTGGGGCGCGATTTCACCGACGCCGATGCGGTGCCGCAGCCGACCGACCCCAATGTCCTCATTCCGCCCGGCAGCGCCGCCATCCTCAGTTATGAATACTGGCAGCGGCGCTATGGCGGAAGCACAGCGGTCTTGGGGCGGGAGATCGTGGGAGCAGGCACACCGGGGCCGCGGATTGTGGGCGTGCTGGCGCCAGGTCTCAAGCTCTATCTTCCGCCCAGCCCGAGCGCGCCGGATTTCTGGGTGGCGAACAACCTCGGCTATGACGCGGCGCATCGCAATCTGCTGACCGTGGGCGCGATCGGGCGGCTGAAACGCGGCATTTCGCTCGAGCAGGCCCAGCGGCGGCTCGATGCGCTCACTCCACGGATTCGTAAGAACTCCTTCGATCCGGCTTCCGCGCTGCGGCTGGAGGCGATGGGGCAATATCTGGTGGACGATGTTCGCACCGCGATTCTCGCGCTCATGGGTGCGGTGTTGTTTCTGCTGCTGATCGCGTGCGCCAACGTGGCGAACCTGCTGATGGTGCGGTCCTCGTTGCGCGCGCGGGAGCTGGCGGTGCGGGCGGCGCTCGGCGGAAGCCGGCGGCGCCTCGCGGGCCACATGCTGGCGGAGGCGCTGCTGGTTTCGGGACTCGGCACGCTGGCGGGCATTGCGCTCGCCTGGGCGGGAGCGCGCGGATTTCTCGCCATCGCGCCGGCGAATCTGCCGCGCGCGGAATCGGCCGGGATCGATTGGCGCGTGCTGCTGTTCGCGGCGGCGGCGGGATTGGTTTCGACGGCCATATTCGGAGTGCTGCCGGCGCTGCGCGCGGCGCGGCCCAACCTCATGCAGGCTCTGCGCAGCGGCGGGCACAACCCCGGATTGGGAGGCGGCCGCTGGCTGCGGCCGGGCGTGGTGATGACGGAAGTCACGCTGTCATTCGTGCTGCTGGTGGGTTCGGGCCTGATGTTCCGCACGTTCGTGGCCCTGCGGCACGTGGACCCGGGGTACGATCCTCACGGCCTGCTCACGCTCTTCGTCACCCGGGAATGGCCGCTCACCAGGCAGGAAGGGCGCATCGAGCTGTTGCGCGAGACGCAGGCGCGGCTGCGGGCGATACCCGGGGTCCGGAGCGCCACCGCGACGCTCATGCTGCCGCTCGCCGGCGGGCCGCGGCCCAAGGCAGCGGGCGCGTCGACGCCCCGGCCGGACGCTCCCGACGCTGGGGACGCGGATATGCAACAGGTGATGCCGGGCTATTTCGAAACTCTGCGCACACCGCTGCTCGCCGGGCGCACTTTCGCGGACGCTGACAACGCTCTCGGACGCAACGTCGTGGTGATCGATGAGCTTTTCGCGGAGAGCGCGTTTCCCGACGTTTCGGCCATCGGACGGCGGATCCGAACGCCGGATCCGGACCACCCGTGGGCTGAGGTGATCGGCGTGGTGGGACACCAGCGGCTGGCTTCACTGGGCGATCGCGGCCGCGCGACGGTTTATTTTTCGGATGGCTTCTGGGGGATCGGAGTTTCGCGCTACTGGATCTTGCGGACTGACGGCGATCCCGCGCGATACGCCGCGGCGGTGCGGCGGGAGCTCGCGAAAGTGGATCGCGGCCTGGTGATCTCGAAGGTGCAGACCATGGATGCGCTGGTAGCGCAGGATCAATCCAGCACTCGATTGTCGCTGTTCCTGCTGGGAGGGTTCGCCGCGATCGCCCTGCTGTTGGCGGCCGTGGGCCTGTACGGAGTGCTCTCGACGGCGGTTCGGCAGCGGACGGCGGAGATCGGCGTGCGCGTGGCGCTGGGCGCGACGCCCGCGGGAGTTTTCCAAATGGTGGTGGGCGAGGGGCTGCGGCTGACGCTCGCGGGCCTGGCGTTGGGGCTGGTGGCGTCCCTCGGCTTGACGCGGCTGATCGCGTCGATGCTGGTGGGGGTGAAGGCGAGCGATCCGCTCACGTTCGCGGCGATGGCGGCGGTCTTTCTCGTGGTGGGGGCAGTAGCGTCGTGGATACCCGCGGCGCGCGCGGCGTCGCTCGATGCCAACCAGGCACTGCACGAGGAGTGACTTCTATGGCGCGGCCCATCCTGGCTGTGCCCACAGAGGCGCGCACCGCTTTCCAGCAGGTCGAGCCAACCGAAAGGCGGCCGCAGTCAAAAGCATCTGCAATTCCGGGCAAAGACCGCTTCCTTGCGGGAGTGCGAAAGAACATGGAGACCGTCAGTACCTACGTAGTTAGGTTTTTGCCGAAATTGGCAGAATATTAAAATCAGCGAGGGGCGCTGCGGCAAGCCCTGGAATGATAACGAGTTCCTTGAGCTTGAGGCCCAGCGCGACGACTTGTT
>Ga0181521_10000112_pt1 | contig 91103 bp, 72 predicted proteins | sample PEATcosm2014_Bin_32_FD_119764 | JGI IMG/M metagenome (GOLD analysis project Ga0181521, IMG submission 119764) | Peatland microbial communities from MTU Mesocosm Facility, Houghton, MI, USA - PEATcosm2014_Bin02_60_metaG | ecosystem: Environmental > Terrestrial > Soil > Wetlands > Peat | place... | reverse complement strand
GGCCCTCACCGAGAAGGGCGACGTCATGATTTGCGACCACAACCTCCATGCCAGCCTGGTGGAAGGCGCGCTGCGCTCTCCCGCGCGCACCATGCGCTTCCGCCATAACGACCTGGATCATTTCGAACGATGCCTGGAAAACTGCCCGCCCGAAGATAAGATTTTCATCGTCTCCGAAGGCGTCTTCAGCATGGAAGGCGACATCGCCGACCTGCCCGGAATTCTCAAGCTCGCCAAGCCATACGGCGCCAGAGTGTACGTCGACGAAGCGCACGGCATCGGCGTGCTGGGAGCCACCGGCGCCGGCGCCGCCGAACATCTCGGCGTGCTCGACGACGTGGATATCGTGATGGGCACGTTCAGCAAATCGCTGGCGTCCGTCGGCGGATTCATCGCCGCCGAGCGCGCCGTGGTCGATTACCTCAAGCACACCGCCCGTCCCTTCGTCTTTTCCGCCAGCCTGCCCGCCGCCTCTGTCGCGGCCGTGGCCGCGGCCCTGCAGATCATGAAGAAGGAACCGCAGCGGCGCACCCACCTGCTCCGCGTCGCCGGGCTTCTGCGGGAAGAACTGCGCACCCGCGGATTTAACGTCCTGCCCGGCGAAACCGCGATCGTGCCGGTGGTGATCGAGAAAGAACTGGATCTGTGCCGGCTCTGCAAGGAGCTGCTGCACGAGGGCATTTACATCAACCCGGTGCTCCGTCCAGCCGCCGCGCAGAACCTTCTCCGCATCTCCGTGACCGCGGCGCACACCGAGTCCCACGTGGACCGGCTGCTGAAAACACTCGTCCGCGTCGCCGATTCGTTAGGAATCGAGAGATAGACCGGCGCTATTCGACGTCAACCCGACCGCGTTCGATACGGTTCCGTCCGCAATTACGTACACCCTCACGTCGCCCGCCCCCGCCAGGCTCTGCGGAATGGTAATGTTCACCTGACCCAGAGCGTGAAATTTCTCATATCGTACCCCTCCAAATCGCCGGTTTGTGCCGTGGGGCAGGCGCCAACTGAGCCGCGACCGCGAGGGAGCGGTGCATTCCGTGCGGAACAACGAATTTGGCAACTACCTCTTCAATCTGCGGCGTGCTTCAGCCCGCCATGCCGCGAAGAATTGCAAAGCCCGCGGTCGGCGGGCTGAAGCCTGCCCCGAAAGCTCACCGAAATGTCCCTAAGTGAACAGCATTGGGCCTGACGCGGAGTTCCGCCGCCGCTGTGGCGGGAGCTTTCGTACCGTGGAAAGCTGCCTGCAGTTTCTCAGGCGCGCCAGAATTGGCAATTCGCTTTGTAAAGGAGAGTAATCGCAGTGAAAAAATTGGCGATTTCGGGTCTATTTGCGGCATTCGTGACAACCCTGGGTGCGCAAGAATTTCCTCATTTCGCGTTCGACGCGGGCGCTGGCTTTACGACGCCGGTCGGCAACACCGGCAGCAGTCTGGACACCGGATATAACATCCGCGCCGGCGCCGGTTATAACTTTGCTCCATGGGTCGGGGCCATGCTGGATTTCGGTTTCGACAACATGGGAATCAGTTCCACTACGTTGGGCAGCTACGGAGTCGGTGGCGGCACGGTGAGGTTATTTTCACTTACTCTCGACCCCATCGTTCACCTTACGCCCAAGAGCCATGTCGATCTTTACGTTACCGGCGGCGGCGGGTACTTCCACGAGCAGACGCAATTCACCAACCCGACCACGGTCACCGGCGTTTTCGGCAACTCGTTCTTCGGCTTTTATCCCGGTGTGTATACCGCGAACGTCGTCGTCGGCAGTTATTCCGTCAACAAGCCGGGCATCGACGGTGGAGTGGGCGTCGCTTTCGGCAGTAAGTGGGGCGGACGGTTCTTTGCCGAGGCCCGCTATGTCCGCGTCTATAGCGGCGCCGGCTATTACACCGATTACCTGCCGGTAACTTTCGGATTCCGCCGCTAATCTCATTTCGCCGCGCCGGCATTTTGCCACCCGTCGGGGCCCTTCACCAGTACATGCAGCACATTCAGCTTCTTGACGCCCGCTGCCCCGACGGTATTCCTGTGGGAAATCGACATCGCCGACCACCACCGCCGTATTGCATAAACGCGCACCCTCAGGTTCTTAAAGTCGATGTCTGGGGTGATCGAGTTGCCCTTCAGCGACTCGATCACCGCTGTTTTGTCAGCAGGGTCCTTCGTCAGAGCCAACAGCTACGCGAGTATGCTGGAGTATATGCCCGCTTCTGCCCATCTCCAACTTCTCGCGCAATACGACACCCCCACCATCTCGAACGTTATCGAGCTCTTCCATGTCCGTCCGCGCAACACCGGATACATGGATGCCCGCATCCGCGCCTGCTTTCCCGAGATGCCGCCCATCGTCGGCTATGCCTCGACGGCGACCATGCGCACCGCCTGGCCCCGCACGCACGGCGACGTCTACAGCGGCCTGGATGAACAAATCACCTGCTTTGCCGAGCTCCCCGGGCCCGCCATTGTCGTTTTTCAAGACCTGGACGACCCCGCCATCGGCGCCACCTTCGGCGAAGTCATGTGCGCCAGCTATCGATGCTTCGGCGCCGCCGGCATTATCACCAGCGGTCCGGCACGCGATCTCGAGCAGGTCCGCCGCCTCGGGTTCGCTACTTTCAGCAACGGCGTTGTGTGCTCCCATGCCTACAGTCACATCACCTCCGTGCATCAACCCGTGCGCGTGGGCGGCCTCGAAGTCCGTCCCGGCGATCTCCTGCATGCCGACGCCAATGGTGTCTGCTCCATCCCCGATTCCATTGCGTCGGAAGTTGCTCACGCCGCCGCCGAATTCGTGGCCTGCGAAGCAGTCTGCATCGAATGCGCCTTATCCGGCACCCGCGACGTAAAAGCCTATTCGCATGCCCGCCGGGAAATGCTACACCGCATCGAAGAATTGGGAAAGCGGCTGCGCAAATGACATCCGCTCTTGTAACCGGAGCTTCCCGCGGAGTAGGCCGCGGCATCGCCATCGCTCTCGCCGATGCCGGATTCCACGTGTATGCGACGGGCCGCTCTGTGGAATCGGCGGATCTCCCGCCCGGCATCGTGCGAATCCCGTGCGATCACACGCAGGAACCTGACACCGCCCGAGCCTTTAACGTCATCGCGGCCGCTGGCGAGGGTCTCGATATCCTGGTGAACTGCGCCTGGGGCGGATATGAGCGCATGATTGAAGACGGCCAATACACCTGGCCCGCGCCGTTCTGGCAGCAGCCCCTGCACCGCTGGAGCAGTATGATGGACTCTGGCGTCCGCGCCGCTTTCGTGGCCTCCGCCCATGCCGCGCGCCTGATGATCCCGCGCCGCCGCGGCCTCATCGTGAACATCAGCTATTGGGCCGCGCAGAAACATCTCGGCAATGCGATTTATGGCATCGCCAAAGCCGCCACCGACAAGATGTCCGCCGATATGGCCATCGAACTCCGCGACTACGGTGTGGCCGTCGTCGCGCTCTATCCCGGGCTGGTCAGGACCGAGGCCGTCATGGCCGCCGCGCGCAATGGCTGGCTGGATATTTCGAACAGCGAGAGCCCGGAATTCATCGGCCGCGTGGCCGCCGCGCTTTTCGCGGACCCCGCCCTGATCCAACGATCCGGGCAGGTTCTCATCGCCGCCCAGATCGCGCGCGAGCTTGGAGTCCGCGATATCGACGGCACCCAGCCCAAGCCGCTCATGCTCGAAACGGCCTGAAGCGCGCTCCCGGCCGCCGGTGGGCGCGCGACATAAATATGGGAAAGCACCGTAACCCAATCTCAATCGCATCGTGCCCACCGGGATCCGGCCCGTTAGGATCTACGCGCCGCGTTTGCTATTGTTCCCGTCCAATGAAGCGCAGCGACTTGCTTATACGGTTTGCTCTATCTCTCACTCGCCAACAGGCATCAGAACTGCGATGCTGGGTACACAGGTCCCTTCTGGGAAGTTCCGGCCGAGAAACCCCCACTGCGAGATAGCGGCGTTAACCGAAGCGTCCCCGGCGCTGTCCGCAGTATGGTTTCTGGCCGCTGGGCGGCTTTCTCCGAGTGGCCGATACGGGACTCGACGTCACGCTATCGCCAGCAGCGAATTCACTTTGACGACGGCCGAGTTCGCACCGTTTTCTCCCTGGGGGATTGCCTGCAATGCGAATTCTGCAATCGCGCCGCGCCGGAACACCAGACAATGACTGGACCCGCCGAACTGGAAGAACCCGATCTCGTCACCCTTCTTTACGTGCTGCCCCTCTTTCACGCCAACAACGCACGAAGACACCTCAACCATACCCACTGCGACGAAGCATAGCAGCCCAGTGGTGGCGTCATCCGCCTCGATGAAAACGAGCGCCCGGGTATTCACATGCGCGATAAAGCCCTGCGAGTTGTTGGGTCCGAGAGGATCGAACCCTTCCGAGGCAGCTTCGGCGTAGTAAGCGCCCTCCACGTGGCGGATCACTTTTATGACGCCTGAAACCGGACTGTGCCAGCGGTGATAGTCTTCGGCGCTCAGAAATGCCTGGTACACCGTGCCGCCAATGAATTCATCGACAAACTGTCCGTCGAGCATCTGCTTCAACGAATAGGGCTGCGATTTTATCCAGAAGGCGTCCTGCGCCTTCACGTCCCTGGCAATTGCAAAGGGCGCCGACTCGCAGGCGTTCACGATCGCTTTCGGGTTGTGCAGTTCGGCCACGGGCCGCGCTCCCGGCTTGAACCGCCTGATGAAGAAATCGTTCCACGATTTGAAGCCGTAAAAGGGAGCCTTCGGATCGTGGACATACTCGTCCACGTTGATGGCTTTCAGAGCCGCGGGACAAAGCCAGCCCGTGGGCGTTGCGTTCAGCACATACAGGGAGGCCGGCGAATCGAGAAACTGCGCCCATGCGGCGAGCACCTTGCTGAGCGCACGATTCAGTTTCGGACTGAGGAACGCGGCCTGACCGGCCGACGTGATCATCGGAAAATCCAGCACCGCATTGATCGGGCATCCCACCATGCCGGCCGTGTTGAATTCCGGCGCCGTGGTCAACACGTGGTCGAGAATTTTCAATAGCTGATGGTAATCCCGAATCCGGATATCGCCGCTTTCGGGTGGCGGGGCGAAACTCGGCTGCTGCTCGAACATCAGGGTGAAATACATCAGCATTATCGGGTCGCCTTCGATCGTCTCCCGAAATTCCTGAATTACCGGATGACACGGCGTTGCCTTCTTCTCGGCCACTTCACTGGTCCTGCCAAGCCACGCATTCAGAACTTTCCGGTCGGCGGGGACCCAGTGCCCGAGACGGCTGCTTCGGTGCCGGTGATTGTGTGTCGAGTTGTGCATACCCTCCGTTCAGAATACGACCTTGAGCGCCAGCCTGCCACCCGCCCCGCCGCTTTATCAAGTGGTCCATCTCACCCGAAGCGAGGTGATGGGCGGAGCCATTGCCTCGGCTCAAGCCCGACAAAGAACTTGAAGGTCCTTGGAACCACCAGCGCTGGATCAGCGGAAGGGCGCTCGCCGAGACAGCGGCTGACTTCGGATATGCCTCGGACTCCCCGAGGGCGGTTGCCAGATATGTCTCACACTCGGCCTCGACTTGGCGAGCAAGGTCGATAACCCGCGTTTATTTCCCCCCGGAACCTCGGGCCCGGAGTCCGATTCTGGGTCCGTATTACGCTACTCGGAAATGGCCACCGCTCAACCCCTCAAGCGACCAGCGTTGCGCCTAAGCCATGTAGGGCTGCCCCCGCAACTGTTCGCGAGTCACGCCGTTTGGGGCCGCCAGTTTCTCGAAACTCCGGCCTCCCATCCACAAGTAAAACCGGCGCCAGATAGGCATCGGGAGCGGGCTCTTCGCCATCAGCCGAGCGGCCTCAGCCGGCACCGGCAGTCCTTGCGCCAGGGCAGCCGCCGTCTGGTCCAGTGCCGCCACGATATGCCGAACGGGAGATCCCCGGCCCTGAGGCGTGCTAAGGGGGTGGGCAGTAACCACTCCTCCGCCGCCCAAGGCGAGCCCGCCAGCCCAGTTGATGCCGCTTTGCGCGGCGAACTCGCGGCAGATCGCCATGGCCACGGAATTCTGGAACGTCTCGGGAAAACCGCTGTTCAGGATCGTGACCATTCGCAGCGCCGGCGCGCCGCCCGCCTGCCGGTCCCGCGCGATCAGCGTCAGGGCCTTGGTAACCAGATGCGGAAGCGAATCGACGTACAGAGGGCAGGCGAGCATCATCGTGCCGGCGCGGCGGACCGCGGCGAGTAGTTCGCCTGCTCCGTCCGGGCGATGCAAGCCGGCGCGAAGGGTCAGCGTTTCGCTTTCCCAACCGCGCTCCCGCAAATGTTCGATGAGATAGCTTCCCAGGATGTTCGACGCGCTCGGTTCGCTCGTCTTGGGACTGCCCACCAGGAGTAAAGCTCGCCGGGAAGCGGTCGCGTCCGCGGCGCTGCCAGGCGTGACCGGCCAAGGCATCAGGGAGGCGGCTTCGTTGCCGAACGGCAGCGGGTCGCACCGCGTCAAAAGCGCGGTGAATCGCGCGCGGAGCTCGCCGGCGTCGTCGGTCACACTCACGACTTCGGCCGCATAACCGGGAGGATGGAAGTTGATCGCGTTGCGTCCCGCGAGCGTCTTGAAGATGCGAGCCTCGTGCGGGTTGGCGCATCGCTGGACGCCCACATACAGAAGCCGTGGAGGACGGGCATATCGCGGCGGGTGATGAACCTCGCCGCGTTCCAATTGAAAGAACGGCAAAGCGAGCTGGATGAACCGGTCCACCATGCGCTTCAATTCCGGCGAGTATCCGCCGAAAGTCACAGGCGTAAAAAGAACCGCGACATCGCTGTGGACCATCGCCCGGGCGATATCGCGGCCGGCATCCGCTTCCACGCACATGCCCGGCGTCTTGATCCAGCAGCCGAAGCAGCCGAGGCAGTGCGCCAGACGGGCATCGCGCAGAGTGAACGTCTCGACCTCTGCGCCGTCCGCTTCCAGCGCACCGGACAATGTTTCGAGAATCGGCGCCAGGTCCTGATCCGCGGACCCCGCGCCATTGAGAATCACGGCCTTCTTCGGCATATGGTCACCTCAAAATGCGAAGCTGTGCCGGCCAACCGGACAGCGCCATTTTAACACCTCGACATCCGATATTGACGGGCCCATCGTCAGGTACTCTATAGAGAATGTCCGCCCGGCGTAAGATGACCCTGCTACCGCTCATCGCGGCGATCTACTTTCTGGTGGCCGGCGGACCGTTCGGCCTCGAAGACATCGTCTCCAAATCGGGATATGCCGGCGCGATTCTGATCCTGCTCGTCACGCCGGTCATCTGGGCCATTCCCACGGCCTTGATGGTGAGCGAGCTTTCCAGCGCCCTGCCCGACCAGGGCGGCTATTATATCTGGGTCAAGCGCGGCATGGGCCGCTTCTGGGGATACCAGGAGGCGTGGCTTTCGCTAATGGGGAGCGTGTTCGACGTTGCCATCTACCCCACCCTCTTCGTCAGCTACCTGGGCCACCTGCTCCCGTGGATGACCGCCGGCAACCGCGGAATCGTTCTGGCCATCGCGCTGGTGGCCGCCGCGGCGGCGTGGAACTTGATGGGCGCGAAATCCGTGGGTGATAGCTGCGTGGCGATGGGGCTGGTTCTCCTGGCTCCCTTTGCCGTGCTGACGGTCTATGGATTCTTCCATCGCGGCGCGCCCGCCGCCGGCGCCGTACCGCTGGCACATGTCGATCTGCTGGGCGGCATCCTGGTGGCGCTCTGGAATTACATGGGCTGGGATTACGCCTCCACGGTGGCCGACGAAGTGGATCGCCCGCAGCGCACGTATCCGCTGGCCATGGCCGGCGCGGTGGCGCTGGTCGCACTCACTTATGTGCTGCCCATTGCCGCGATAGCGGTCACCGGTCTCGATCCCAACCGGTGGGGTACCGGCGGATGGGCCGTGGTGGCGAAGGCGGTGATCCCCAGCGCGGGCGTGGGCGAAGTGATAGCCGTGCTCATCACCGTGGGCGGCGTGCTGGGCGCGTGGGGCACGCTGAATGCGCAGACCATGCAGTATTCGCGCCTTCCCGCCGTGATGGCCGACGATGGCCTGCTGCCCCGCATTTTCAGCCGCCGGCATCCGAAGAGCGGAGCTCCGACAGTAGCGCTGGTCTCCTGCGCGGCGGCCTGGATGCTGTGCCTCAAATTAAGTTTCGTCAAACTGGTGGTGCTGGATGTGCTGCTCACCGGGCTGAGCCTGCTGCTGGAATTCGCCGCGCTGGTGGCGCTGCGCATTCGCGAGCCCGAACTGCCGCGGCCTTACCGCATTCCCGGAGGACTGGCCGGGGCGGTTGCGGTGGGAGTGCTTCCGCTCGCGCTTCTGGTGCTGGCGATGGTGCGCAATCAGGTCGAGCAAGTCGGCCCCATCAACGCCCTGGAACTGGGAGCCATTCTCGTGTTCGCCGGCGTGCCGGCCTATTGGCTGAGCTATTGGACCCTCAACGCCCGGAAAATCAAAGCTACAGCCGATTAATCAAGCTCGCCACGTAGCCCGCGCCGAAGCCATTGTCGATATTCACCACAGCCACATTGCTGGCGCAGCTATTGAGCATTCCCAGCAGCGCGGCCAATCCGTGGAAGCTGGCGCCGTATCCAACGCTGGTCGGGACGGCAATCACCGGGCAGGAAACCATGCCGCCCACGGCGCTCGGCAGCGCACCTTCCATTCCGGCGCAGACCACGATCACGCGCGCCTCGGTGAGCCTCTCGCGGTTGCTCATCAGGCGATGGATGCCGGCTACACCGATGTCGTATGTGGTTTCAACCTCATTTCCCATCACTTCGGCGGTGAATTGCGCCTCTTCCGCCACCGGCATGTCGCTCGTGCCGGCACAGACGACGGCAATTTTGCCCTTGCCGTACAGGGTACGGTCGCGCCAGAAGCGGATGGCTCCCGAGAGCGGCGAATATTCCGCTTCGGCAAGCGCCGCCGTGACGGCCTTCGCGCACTCCGCATCGGCGCGCGTGATGAGGACATTGGGGGCGTTTTCGAGGAGAGAGCGGGCGATGGCCACCACCTGATCGGCAGTTTTCCCCTTGGCAAATACCACTTCCGGGATACCATGGCGAAGGGCGCGATGGTGGTCGACCTTGGCAAAGCCCAGGTCTTCGAAGGGCAAATGGCGCATTCTCACCATCGCCGCGTCGATGCCGATGGCGCCGTCGCGAACCTGTTCGAACAAGGCGCGGAGTTGCTCCTGATCCATCAGGCCAGAATATCAGAGCGCGTCTTGCGGGGGCTGGACATAAGTATTTTCACTAAAAGTACCAGTGCTTCGGCGCCAACAATAGAACGATCGTTCTATTGTTGGTGAGGAGTAATAATTCGCATGATGGATCTAGCATGGAACAAAGCACTCAAGAAGAAAGTGCAGGTTTCGGAGGTAAGACCGATCGGCGGGAGACCAGCCGTTTTCCTGTTACGGAAGACGTGAAATACACGGTAATCCACTCCAAGGCTCTCAAAACCAGGGGTTCGGGAAAAACCCTCAATTTCGGCAGCGGCGGACTCCTGTTCACCACCGAAGAACGCTTGCCGTTAGGCCGCACGGTGGAACTCTCCGTCTCGTGGCCCGCGTTGCTCGGCGGCAAATGCCCGTTACAATTCGTAGCTACGGGCCGCGTGGTGCGGTCAGAGAATCACCGCGCGGCGGTGAAGATCCAGCGTTACGAATTCCGTACCCGCGGCGGTGCCGCGGCAACCGTTTCGACGGCTTCGTAACAAATTATTCATCGCGGTGCACGGTCGCGGGCGAAAACGCCGGCAGGCACACGGCCAGGTACTCAGCTCCGTCGGCGAATGGCGTGCTATATCGGACCCATTCGCCGGCGTGCGCCAGCACTGCCTGTCCCGCATGGACCTCGATCGCTCCGACGCTGTGCTCCACGCGCAGCGTGCCGCGCAGCACAACTGTAAACTCGTCGAATTCGGGCTTCTGGCCGGGTTCCAGCCACCCTTCCGGGCTGCGCATATGAGCCACGCTCACGCGTCCCTCGGCGCAATTCACCCGTCCGATGTACTCATCGATCAATTTGGGTTTGTTCCCCGCGGCTTCCACCCGCGTAGGGGCGGGAATCAGAGTCGGCATGGCGACATGGTACCAATTCCCCACCATTTCCCCACCATTTCGGACTTGCCCTACGCGCGCGGCCACCGGTATACTGTCAATTCGCTGCTTCGTTTTTATGATGGCGAGAGACGATTTTGACCCCTTGGCGCCCCAACGGGAAGCCGCTTTCTTCTACGGCCTTTTCTTGCGCGGCCACGACGTCGAAACCCTTCGCCAGGACATCGACGTGCCCCGCACCATGCTGGATAAGTGGTTGCGTGCGCGCGACTTCGAGGCCAGCTTCGTGGAAAATCTGCACCGCATCTACGCCTACCGCAAACAGGTTTTGGCGATTTTCGACGGCCTCATCTCCAACGAGGCCATGCGGCCGCGATTGCAATAAAGCGTTCAGCTTTCAGCCATCAGCTTTCAGCTCAGCCCCTCGGGGGCGCCCTCTGAATCCGGCTTCTTAGTTGCCCGTCGAGACGGAAGCCGAAACTGAGCCGGGACCGCAAGGGAGCGGTGCATTTAGCTGATTGCTGACCGCTGACTGCTGATCGCGCCAAAGGCATGGGGCTATAATCGGGTTTGCATGCCCAACCAGATAGTCTTAGTGACCGGCTCATGTGGCCTGATCGGATCCGAAGTCTCGGTCTTTTTCTCGCGCCAGGGATTCGAGGTTTTCGGAGTCGATAGCAATCATCGGGCCGTGTTCTTCGGGCCCGAAGGGGACACCAGTTGGGTGCTCGACCGTCTGCGTCGGGAAATCCCCGGCTATCGCCATCAAGCGCTCGATATCCGCGATCGCGATGGCGTTCTGGCCTTATTGCGGGAATTACGGCCCGATGTGATCATCCACACGGCGGCGCAACCCTCGCATGACAAGGCGGCAGCCATCCCGTTCCTCGATTTCGAGGTGAATGCCCTGGGCACCCTGCATCTGCTGGAAGCCGTGCGTCAATACTGCCCCGAATCGCCGTTCATCCACATGTCCACCAACAAGGTTTACGGCGACCGCCCCAACACGATTCCATTGCGGGAACTGGACACCCGCTGGGATTATGCAGACCCCGCCTATGAGAACGGCATCCCCGAGGACTTTTCCATCGATCAATCCAAGCACTCGCTGTTCGGCGCCTCCAAAGTCGCCGGCGACGTGATGGTACAGGAGTACGGACGCTATTTCAATATGCCCACCTGCTGCCTGCGCGGCGGGTGTCTCACCGGGCCGAACCATTCCGGCGTTGAATTACACGGTTTTCTCAGTTACTTGATCAAATGCAATGTGGAAGGCCGCGAATATAAGGTGTTCGGTTACAAAGGAAAACAGGTTCGCGACAATATTCACTCCGAGGACGTGGCGCGTTTCATGTTCGAGTTCGCCAAATCCCCCCGCGTGGCCGAAGTTTACAACCTGGGCGGAGGGAAGGCCAATGCCTGTTCCATCCTCGAAGCCTTCTGCCTGGCCGAAAATGCTACCGGAAAGCCGATGCGCTGGCGCTATGTAGACGAAAATCGCATCGGCGACCATATCTGTTATTACAGCGACCTGCGTAAGATGCGGGCGCACTACCCCAACTGGGACATCAGCAAGCCGCTGGACGCGATTTTTCAGGAGATCGCCGCGAGTTGGATGGAGCGGCTTCCGCAGCAGGCTGCCCGATGAGAATTCTGATCACCGGAATTTGCGGTTTTGCCGGCGCCGCCATTGCGGAGGCGCTGCTCGAACGGCGGGAGGGGCTCGCCATCTCGGGAATCGATAACCTCCACCGCCCGGGCTCCGAAATCAATCGTCTCCGCTTGCGCCAGCGCGGCGTGAAGTTCATCCAGGGCGACATTCGCCTGGCCAGCGACTTCGAAACGCTGCCCGCGGCCGATTGGGTGATCGACGCCGCAGCCAATCCCAGCGTTCTCGCCGGCCTGCCCGGCAACGTCAGCAGCCGCCAACTCTTCGAGCATAACCTCGCCAGCATCGTCAACGTTCTGGAGTATTGCAAGGCGCACCGCGCCGGGCTCCTGCTGCTGTCGAGCAGCCGCGTGTACTCCATCCCGGCGTTGAAATCCCTGCCGCTCAAGCACAACTGGGACGCCTATTTCCTGGACCAAACCGCGGAATTGCCTCCGGGTGTTTCGGCGCGCGGCATCGGAGCCGATTTTTCCACTCGCGCGCCGGTTTCGCTCTACGGCGCCACCAAACTGGCATGCGAAGCCATGGCGCTGGAGTATAGCGAGGCGTTCGGCTTCCCGGTATGGATCGACCGCTGCGGCGTTCTGGCCGGCCCGGGACAGTTCGGCACACCCGAGCAGGGGATTTTCGCTTATTGGATCAATGCCCACCTGCGGCGCCGTCCCCTGCGCTACATCGGCTTCGAAGGCACCGGCAGGCAGGTGCGCGACGCTTTGCATCCTCGCGACCTGGCGGAGTTGCTCGATCTGCAGATGCGCCGGGAGCGCAAAGGAGGCCAGCGCATCTACACCGCCGGTGGCGGGCCGGATAACGCCATGTCTCTCGCTCAATTGACGGCCTGGTGCGACGCCAGATTCGGCCCGTTCGCCGTCACGGCCGATGAGAACGAGCGGCCGTACGATATCCCGTGGATCGTCATGGACTATGCCGATAGCGAGCGCCATTTCGGGTGGCAGCCGGATACTTCGCTGGCGTCGCTGCTGGATGAGATTGCGCTTCACGCCGAGCAAAATCCGGATTGGCTCGAGCGGAGCGGTCTGTGAAGGCTCCCCAACCGGGCAGCAAGGAACCGTTGGAGCTTCTCTCGGTTGTCATTCCGTGCCGTAATGAGGAAGGCGCCATAGCGTCGACGGTGGAACACCTGCACGTCGAACTGCGCCTGCATGGGGTGGAACACGAGATCGTCACGGTGGACGACGGCAGCACCGATTCCACCTGGGCGGCGATGCAGAAGGTAACCGACCGCGTTCCTACTCTGCGCCCGGTGCAGAACAACGGAGAGCACGGTTTTGGCCGCGCGGTCGTCTACGGGATCGATCACAGCCACGGCGACGCCGTGGTGGTCATGATGGCCGATGAATCGGACGATTGCCGCGACGTAGTGCGTTACTGGCAGTTGCTCGGCGAGGGCTACGACGCGGTCTTCGGGTCGCGCTTCGTGCGCGGGGGCGGCGTGATCGATTACCCCGCCCACAAGCTGCTCATCAATCGCTTGGCGAATCTGTTCCTGCGCCTGCTGTTCCACGTCCCGCTGAACGACTTCACCAACGCCTTCAAAGGGTACCGCCGCAAAGCGCTGGAAGGATGCCGTCCGTTCCTTTCGCCGCACTTCAACCTCACGGTGGAACTCCCGCTGAAGATCATCGTGCGTGGATATTCCTGGACCGTCATGCCGATTACCTGGCGCAATCGGCGTTCGGGCATTTCCAAGCTGAGAATTCGCGAGATGGGCAGCCGCTACCTCTTCATCGCGCTGTATTGCTGGCTCGAAAAATACTTCAGCGGCGGCGATTACAGGAAGTCTGTGAAATAATCGGGGCAGCGTGAACAGATGCGAGCCATGTGGGGCAGCGCTAATGAGCCGGGCCCAGAGGGCGCCCCGCGAGGAAGCGGTGCCTTTTCGCGCGGAGCCGGCCCGCTTTCCAGATGCCATGTCGAGTAGGGCAGCCAATCGTGGCTGCATCCGGCTTTTAGCCGGATTCTGCGGATTGACGCGCGTCCGGCCGCCTGAAAGGCGGCTGCAGGCAAGATTGCCTGCCCTACACAGGCGAGTTGCTCTTTTCGCCTTCTTAACCTTCACGCTTCCACTCGGCGCGCAGACCGGCGAGAACATCCTCCTGGTGGCGAACCGCAAAAGTCCGCTCTCTTTGCAAATCGCGGATTATTACCGGCCGCTGCGATCCGTTCCCACCGCGAATGTCTGCTATCTCGAAAGCGGCGCCGGCGACGAGATCGACTGGGCCACCTATCAGAAGACCATCGAACTCCCGGTGGGCAATTGTCTCACTAAGGGCGGTCTGCGGGAGAAAGTATTGTACATCGTGCTCACCGCGGGCATCCCGCTGCGAATCGCCGGAACCGGCGGAACCATTGAAGACGCGGAAGTGAGCTCGGTGGATTCCGAGTTGGCCCTGCTGTATCAGAAATTGAAGGGGTTGAAGTTTGCGCGGAAAGGAACCGTTCACAACCCGTTTTTCGGCAAAGTGGACGCGCCGTTCCGGCATCCGAACTATCCCATTTATCTCGTCACGCGCCTCGCTGCCTACGATTGGGCCGACGTAAAAGGCATGATCGACCGGTCGTTGGCGGCGCGGAATCGCGGCAAGTTCGTGATCGATCTCAAGAACTCCAGCGATGAATCCGGCAACGACTGGCTGCGCAACGCTGCCATCCTGCTGCCCAACGATCGCGTCATCCTCGACGAAAGCGATCGCGTGCTTTACAACCAGACAGACGTGATCGGCTACGCTTCCTGGGGATCGAACGACCGCAATCGCAAGCGCCGCTGGCTCGGTTTTCGATGGCTGCCGGGCGCGATCGCCACCGAGTTTGTCTCCACCAATATGCGCACCCTGAAACAGCCGCCGGACAACTGGACCTACACCACCTGGCAGGATCACGATCACCTGTGGGAGGATTCGCCGCAAGGGCTGGCCGCCGACCTGATCCACGAGGGAGCTACCGGCGCGGCCGGCAACGTGGCGGAACCTTACCTGATCGGATGCGCGCGCCCCGACTACGTGCTGCCGGCCTACTTCGCCGGCCGTAATCTGGCCGAGAGCTTCTATTTGGGTATCGCATTTCTGAGCTGGCAGGGCGTTGTGCTCGGCGATCCGCTTTGCTCGCTCGGGAAGCCGTGATCACCGCGCCAGACGTTATAATCGTGTTGCACTAATGCCCAAGAAGGAGCAGCAGCTTGCGAAAGAAAGTTACCGTTGTGGGCGCCGGAAATGTCGGCGCCAATTGCGCCCTGCGAATTGCCGATAAGGAACTCGCCGATGTGGTCCTGGTGGACGTGGTCGAAGGCGTCCCGCAGGGCAAGGGGCTGGATATCCTGCAGTCCGGACCGGTGCAGGGGTACGATATCGAAATTGCCGGCGCGAACGACTATGAACTCACCGCCAATTCCGATATCGCCATCATCACCGCCGGCTTTCCCCGCAAGCCGGGTATGAGCCGCGATGATCTTTTGCTGGCGAACTACGACGTCATTCGCATCGCCACCGAACAGGTTGCCAGGCATTCGCCCGACTGCATCGTCGTCGTGGTGACCAACCCGTTGGACGCCATGGCGCAGGCGGCTTACTGGATCTCGAAGTTCCCCAAGAACCGCGTGGTAGGCATGGCCGGTGTGCTGGATAGCGCGCGCTTCCGCACGTTTATCGCGGCGGAGTTGAAAGTTTCGGTGGAGAACGTCACCGCGGTGGTCATGGGCGGCCACGGCGACACCATGGTGCCGCTGGTGCGCTTGAGCGGCGTTTCCGGCATCCCGCTGACGGAGCTCATGGACCAGGCGGCCATCGATAAGATTGTCGACCGCACGCGCAATGGCGGCGCGGAGATCGTGAAATATCTGAAGACCGGCAGCGCGTACTATGCGCCATCGGCCGCCGCGGTGGAGATGGCGGAATCGATCCTGAAGGACAAGAAGAAAGTGCTGCCGTGCGCGGCGTACCTGGAAGGCGAATACGGCATCCACGGATTGTTTGTGGGGGTACCGGTGAAACTGGGCGCCGCCGGAATCGAGAAGATCTACGAGATCAAGCTCATGCCGGAAGAGCAGGCGATGTTGCAGAAAAGCGCCAACGCGGTGCAGGAGTTGGTGGAAGTTTTGAAGAAGAAGTAGGTTTGAACAGCGCCTACTGAGCCGCGACCGCGGTCGCGGCTCAGTAGGGTGCGATTAGTTAAGTTAGGGTTCGGTTAGAACGTTGCTTTCAGCGCGAATTGAATCTGCCGCGAGGGGTAAGTGGACCGGATGGTGCCGAATGCGGCGTCGCTGGTTTTTGTGTCCGGAATCCCAAAATTGGTGTGATTCAGAATATTGAAGAACTCCGAACGGAATTGCAGATTCACGCCTTCGCTCACGCGAAAATTCTTGTCGATGCCGTTGTCCCACTGCCAGAAACCGGGGGTGCGAAAGGCGTTGCGGCCTAAATCGCCGAATTCCTGGCTGGGTGCAGGTGTGGTGAACGTGTAGCCGGCGAAGTAGGTATTCAACATTTGCGAGCGGCTCTGGCTGGCGGCGGTACCGCTCACGTTGGGACGCGGGAACGGCTCGCCGCGATAATCGTTGGAAAGCGAACTGATCTGGTTTGCCCCGGTCGCGTTGTAATACACGTTGAGCGGCGTGCCGGTGTGCGCGGTGTTGATGGCGTTCAGCTCCCATCCACCCAGAATGGCGTCCAGAACGGGGTTCATGCCGGAGCCAAACTGGCGTCCTCTGCCAAAAGGAAGCTGGTACACCACGCTGGTCACATTATTGAACTTCACATCGAAACTGGAGGGTCCTTTTTCCGCCGCCAGGTCGTGAATGTTCTGTGGATTGGCCTCGACATAGCCGGCGTAATATTCCAGCGCCTGCTCGGAATCGCCCATCCCTTTGCCCCAGGTGAACGAGTTGAGAATGTACAGGCCCTTGGTGAAACGGTGCTCCACGCGGGCCGCCAGGCCGTTGTAGTGATTCACACCGGCCGGGTCGAGCCAGGTAATAGGGCCGAAAGCCGGAATCGGCACGCGCGCGGTGTAAGCAATGGTTTGGCCCACGGGGTTCGGGGCTGCTTGGTTGTAATCGGCGATGATCGGCAGATGAGTGCTCTGGTTCCCGTTATAGGACAACTCGAAAACGGTGTTCGCGGGCAATTGGCGCTGCACCGAAACCATCCAGTTCTGGATCATCGGCCAGGGGCTGTGCGGCGGAGTGTAGACCACGTTGGACAGCGCGGGATTGAATGCCGCCGGGCTGGCGATGTTATCGGTAAAACTGTTCTGCGTGGTAAGGAATGTGGGCGACAGCGGATTCGACTGGGTGATGACGCCGAAGAGGGCCTGCGGAGCGTTGATTCCTTCCTCGGCGCTACCCGGCCGGTTGAAGAACGTGTAACTGATGCCGTATCCGGTGCGGATCACGGTCTTCGAATCGAGGCTGTAAGCCAGCCCGACGCGCGGCCCGAAATCGCCGTAGTTCGGGTGGACCAGGGCGCGATTGTAGAGGCTGCCGCCCGCGGCCTGGATCATCGTGTCGGTGGTGGGGTCGAAGTTCGAGTAATTGTTGTCGCGCTCATACAGCGGCGACGCGAATTCCCAGCGCAATCCCAGGTTGAGAGTCAGTTTCGGAGTAATCCGGTAGTCGTCCTGCGCGTAAAGGGAGTGGACGAACTGCCGCAGGTTGACCACAGTGTAGCTGCCTTGGTTGACCTGGTTGGGAAGGCCGAAGATGAAATCCGCGAGGCTATAGCTGGTGGCGTCGCTGGGGCCGCCCGACGGTTTGCTGAATGCGCCGGAATAAGTATCCTGCCCATATAGCGGGTTGGTGTCCAGGATTTCGGTGCGGATGTTCATGTATTGATAGCCAAACTTGAGGGAATGCTTGCTCAGGATCTTCGAGTAGCTGAGCTGGGGAATCCACAAAGTCGGGTTTTGAAACTGCGGATTACTGGTCTGGCGGCCCAGTGCGGTTAGTCCGGTAATCGTCTGGGTGTTGAGTCCACCGGTGAGGCTCGGAGTGGTCGGCAGTCCTTCGAATCCGCCGAACATCGATGCCAGGCTCGGCCCGCCGACGTACGGCGGTTCCTTGCCGGCGACCATGTGGGTAAAACTCAGGCGCGCTTCCAGGATGGAGTCCGGTGTGACCGACCACGTGTACCCGAGAGACGCGTCCTGGTCGATGGCGTGAATATGACCGTTGCCGTCGCCGCCGGATGGGCCGGTGAGATCGGGCGCGTAATATTGCAGGTCCTTGCGCTGGCTCCAGCGGAGGAAGGCGCTCATGCGGTCGTTGATCTGCTCATCCAGTTTCGCATCGTACTTGTCGCTGTAATCGCGGATGAGCAGCAGGGCCTCGTCGTCATTGGTGCGGCAGGAAATCGGAAGCGCGCCGCTCCCGGGCGTGGAACATCCGGCATTATTGGTTGGCGGCAGGTTGCTCAAGGCGTAATATGCGAAGGGATTCAACTGCTGAATCGGGATCTGCGTGTTGGCCGGATAAGTTATGCCTGTTTTCGGGTTTACAACTGCCACCGGGAAGATGCCTTCGCGATCCGTCGCGTCGGGGATGGAATCGAAATTCAAATAGCGCTGCAACTGGCGGTAGCCTTCGTAGTCGCCGAAGAAAAAGAGCTTGTTTTTGATAATGGGACCGCCGATGGTGGCGCCGAACTGATTGCGCTGCAAGGTAGGTTTCACGAACACCGAGGGGCTGAACAGAAACCCTGTGGCATTCAAATCGGTATTGCGCAGGAACTCCCACGCCGCTCCGTGGAACTGGTTCGTGCCGGACTTCATGGCCGCGTTCACAATAGCGCCGCCCACGCGTCCATACTCGGCGCTGAACGTGCCGGTGATCACTTTGAATTCCGAAAGAGCGTCGGGCGAAGGCTGCACCAACTGCGACGAATACCCCTGGTTGCTCGTTCCGTAGGAGTTGTTGTCCACACCGTCCAACAGGAAATTGTTATAGGTACTGCGCATGCCATTGACATTGAACGACGCTTCCCGCGGCGTGCCGCTGGCGGAGAAGGAGGCTGCGATTGGAGACTTGACGGCGTTGGTCGAAAGCAAGGCCAGGTCGGCATAATTGCGGCCGTTGAGCGGCAGTTCGTCGACGGCTGCCGTGGGTACCACCTGGCTGTGCTCGCTGTTGTCGGTGTCGAGTTCCGTGGCCGCGCCGGCGACCGTGACGGATTCGCTCACCACGCCAACCTGCATGGCGATGTCGACGCGCTGCCGTGCTTCCACGTCCACGGAAACATCGGCGGTAGACTTGGAGAACCCGGCCGCTTCCACTTCCACCGTGTAATGGCCGACCTTCACATTCAAGAAATCGTATTCTCCATTACCATCGGTGGTGGTCTTTACCGCAATACTCGTCTCCTTGCTGGTAAGCGTTACAGAAGCTTTCGGAACCGCCGACTGCGACACGTCGCGGACCGTGCCGAGAACTTCCGAGGTTCCCACTTGGGCAGACCCCACCGAAGCAGCCGCGCAAACGGCCAGGACAAGCGAGAGTTTTTTGATCATCACCGGAAATCTAGCATTCGTACTGTTAACAGATGATGACCAACCGGCTACAGAGCGTTGACGGTGGAACGTGGAAGCGCCGGATACGTCTATCTTTACAGGTACGCTATACTTTTCAGGAGAAGGAATTTTTCCCCATGGCCCGTCAGCGGCGACCCGTGTTTACACTTCCGTTAATTCTATTGTTTTGTGCTCTTCTAGGCGGCCTTTTCGGGCCGAGGGGGAGTGCTTACGCGGCCTCTTCCGACGACGCGCCACTCCGCCAGCTTACCGAGCGTTTCACCAAAGCTCTGGTGCTGGTGCAGTCGAACGAAGCCGAGAAGGTCGGTGTGGACAAGGCCATCTATGACGGCGCGCTTCCCGGCATGATGCGGACCCTCGATCCGCACTCCAATTTTTTCGACCCCAAGGAATATGCGCTGATTCTCGAGGACCAGGAAGGCCACTATTCCGGGATCGGGATGGAAGTGAAGCAGGAGGGCACGAAAACGGTCGTGACTTCGCCGTTCCCCGGCTCGCCGGCCTGGCGCGCGGGCTTGCGTCCCGGCGACGTCATCGTCTCGGTGAACGACAAGTCTACCGAAGGCCTGAATACCACGGAAGTCGCCGACATGCTGAAAGGTCCGCGCGGTTCGCACGTAAAAGTAGTGGTGTCGCGCGAAGGAGCTCCCGACTACGTGTCGTTTGCGCTGGTCCGCGAGGAAATCAACCGCAGGAGCGTGCAGGACGCGTTCTGGCTTCAGCCCGGCACCGCATACGTGAAGATTCTGAACTTCGGGGACAATACCGGCCAGGAACTCGACGCCACGCTGGCGCGACTGGGTGAGAACAACATAAAAGGGCTGGTGCTCGATCTGCGCGGCAATCCGGGCGGACTGCTCAATACCGCGGTGGAAGTGGCGGACCATTTCCTTCCCAAGGGCGCCGTGGTGGTTTCCCAGTATGGCCGTTCTTCCCCCAAGAAAGTTTACACGGCCTTCAACGGGAACCATAGGCGCGATTACCCCATGGTGGTGCTGGTGGACCGCATGTCGGCATCGGCGGCGGAGATCGTCTCCGGCGCGCTGCAAGACCACGATCGCGCTCTGATTCTGGGCGAAGTGACGTTCGGCAAAGGCCTGGTGCAGACGGTTTTTCCCATGCCCGACCATACCGCGCTGGCCTTGACGACGGCTCATTTCTACACGCCCAGCGGCCGGCTGATTCAGCGCGATTACAGCCACGAGTCGTATTTCGATTATTACAACGTGCGCGCGTCCAACGAGAAAAATCCGCAGGATGTGAAGATGACCGACAGCGGCCGCACAGTGTACGGCGGCGGCGGAATCACGCCCGACGGTATTTACAAAGCGGAGCCGCTGGACCAGCTCGAATCGCGGCTTTACCGCGACGGCCTGTTCAGTTTCACGCGCAGCTACTTCGCCGGCCACTCCAGTCACTTGCCCGAGGGCTGGATACCGGGCGAACAGGTGCTCGACGATCTCCACGCCTATCTCCTGAGTAATGGTTACAAGTTCACTGTGAAGGAATGGGCAATGGACCAGGATTGGGTCAAGCGCTATCTCACCCGCGAAATGTACGTCTGGGCGTTCAACAAAGACGAAAGCGACCGCGTATTCGCACAGATGGATCCCGAAGTCGCGCAAGCGGTGGACGCGCTGCCGCAAGCCGCGACATTGGCCGCCAATGCCCGTAAGATCGTGGGAGAGCGAATGGCTCCCCACGGGCCGGGACATTAGCGGCAATTGCAAAATTAATCGTTCCGCACGAAAGGCACCGCTGTTTCAACGCATAACTGAAGAGCCGCGACCGCCAGACCGGTACCGTTTTATCTGTGTGCATCCGTGTGCATCCGTGGCCGAAAAATCATTGTTCCAGGAGTTTGCGATGCTTCGGATTCAGTCAAATTTGGGGCTCAGATATTGGCCACGGATGAACACGGATGCACACAGATAACACCATTTAACTTTAACCGTCGCCGCCAATCGCGTTTTTTCTGGGGCCTCGGGCAAGCGGACTCGGGGTTCTTTCACACTGCCCCAGGAAGCGGTGCCTTGGCCTACTTGCCTGAATTATGCAAGTGTCTCTTTAGTCCCGCTGGTCCGGTGGCGGTCTGATGAAGTGCGCGGGTCGAAGAGGTTGGCCCCACAGCTAGGACCACGCTGAACGGATTTCGTCCAGCCCGGAGGACGCTCGCTCGGAGAATCAACCGTTTGCAGGAAGCTGCTGGACGGATTCCGTCCCGAAACGGGCGGATGCCTTGCAAGATCCTGCTAACATCGATACTTGAACCCCAATCCGCAGATCATCGTCCTCGATGCCGGGGGACAGTATTGCCATCTGGAAGCCCGCAAAGTCAGGGATCTCGGCGTGTATGCCGAAGTGCGCGCCAGTGAGACTCCCGCCGAAGAACTGAGCGGCGCTCGCGGACTGATCATTTCGGGCGGACCGGGCAGCGTCTACGACACCGGCAGCCCCACCGTCGATCCGGCGATTTTCGCCAACGGCCAGGCCGTGCTCGGCATTTGCTACGGCCAGCAAATCATGGCTCACCTGCTGGGGGGCGAAGTGCGCCGCGGCGAGAAGGGTGAGTATGGGATGGCCACGCTGCACCTCGACGAAACCGAAGATCCGATGTTCGCCGGGCTGAGCGGCGTCCAACAGATCTGGATGAGCCATCGCGACCTGGTGGGCCGCGTTCCCGAAGGCTTCTCAATCGCCGGCCGCACCGATACCTGCGCCGTGGCGGCGATCGCCGATAGCGCGCGCCGCCTCTACGGCGTGCAGTTTCACCCAGAGGTGGTTCACACAGCTCGCGGGCTCGAGTACCTGGCGAATTTCGTGCTGAAGGTCTGTGGCTGCGTGCGCGATTGGGATCCGTGCCATCGCGTGCCGCTTATCGAGCAGGAAATTCGCGATTGCGTCGGCGGCCGGAAAGTCTTCTTCTTCGTCAGTGGCGGCGTGGATTCGAGCGTGGCTTTCGCCCTCGCGACGCGCGCGCTCGGCGAGGACCGCGTACGCGGCGTCTATGTCGATACCGGCCTCATGCGCGAGGGCGAAACCGATTTCGTCCGCCGCGCCAGCGGTCTCGCGGTAGAGCATGCGGAAAACGAATTTCTGACGGCGCTCGCCGGCGTCACCGAACCCGAACAGAAGCGTCACATCATCGGAGAAGAATTCGTGCTCGTGCAGGAGCGCGTGATCGAGCGCGAGGGGCTGATGGGCCACGACTGGATGCTGGGCCAGGGAACCATCTATCCCGACACCATCGAATCGGGGGGCACGGCGAAGGCGGCGCTCATCAAGACGCACCACAACCGCGTGGCGGGAATTCAGAAACTGATCGCGAGCGGCCGGATCGTGGAGCCGCTGCGCTCCTTTTACAAGGACGAAGTGCGCGCGGTTGGGCGCGAGCTCGGCTTGCCGGCGGAGTTACTCAACCGGCACCCTTTCCCCGGTCCCGGGCTGGCGATCCGCTGCCTGTGCGCGGGGCACGATGCGGAAATCGCCGCGAGCGCCGAAGGTCACATCATCCCGGTGCGGTCGGTTGGAGTGCAGGGCGACTCTCGCACCTACGCTCCTGTGCTGGTGATCGATATGCTCGACACGCGCCGCGCCACGGAATTGACCAACCGCCTGACCACGGTAAACCGCGTAATTGCGCCCGTGGAAATGCGCGCGCCGTGGAGCCATATGCGAGTGCGCGCCTGTTCGCTCACCGCCGATCGCCTGGCCCGTTTACGGCAGGCCGATGCCATTGCACGACGGCTCTCCCACGAGAGCGGTTTCGACGGCAGAGTTTGGCAATTCCCGGTGATCCTGATTCCGCTGGGCACTACCGAAGCGCCCGATTCGGTGGTGTTGCGGCCGGTCGATTCTGTGGACGGCATGACCGCGCAATCGGTGGTTATGGAGGATTCCCTATTGCAGGCAATGCGCCGCGAGATCATGGGAATCGAGGGAGTCGCGGGCGTATTCTACGACCTCACCCACAAGCCGCCCGGCACCATCGAGTGGGAGTAAAGCCTACTGTTTCGACGGCGCCGGCAATCTCACATCGAGCCCGGCTTCCCGGTTGAGCCGCTGGGTGAAATCGCGATCCACCAGGGCCAATGAAGCCTGATTGTGCACGTTCCCGTCGGTGAAGTAGTGAAGGGTGTCGCCATCCACCCAATACGCCGTAGCCGCGTAAATCGTGTGATCCTTGAAGGCTATCAGGTAATGCGACGGTCCAGGCGTGTTGTCGTCCGATCCGCTGGTTTGTATACGATTGCCGCCTTGGTCCGGGACAGGAACCGGAACCGGGGCAGAAGCTGAAGGAGGCGCCGTGCCGTAATTGAAGTTGATCACGACCGGTGTCACGGGCTGCTGCTGCGGGGGCATTACCACCGTCGTGCTCGATTGTGCGGGCGCGGGCGCAGCTGACGGGTCTACGGGAACTGCGGCATCAGCGGCCGCAATATAGGGAACGGGATAGTAGTATCCGCCGATGTAGACCGGGTAGGCGGCGACGACCCGCCCGCCATAATAAGATGCTCCACGGCTGCCGGGTACGCGAAGCCCGCCTTGCGCCGGACTGACTACGCTGCCAAGCGACCGGGTGACGCCGGGAAGACCAAGTCCGCCGCCCGGATTTACGACGCTTCCCGCGGCGCGCGGCTGCGCGCACAATGCCGAAGCGAGCAACAAGACCAAACCAAACCCGGGACCGTTCCGCATGGGTTCACACGCTCCTGCCCAAATTATACCGCCGAAGCCCGGGGAGATACCTGGCCCTGGAGAGCTATTTTTTGGGCGCAGGGGCGGGAGGAGTCGTCGCCGTCGCGGGATGGGCCTGATCGTACAATCTGACAATCTCGTTGGTGATATCAATGGAGGGGGAAGCCCAAAGCACCGGTCCGTTGGGAACGCTCACGTCGATCACGAAGGCGTATCCATTGCGGGCGGCATAATCGCGAATGACAGCCATGAGTTTATCGCCCAGTTGCTGCATCAAGGCGCCCTCTTCCTGATCCAACGCGGCCTGGCTGTCCTGACCGAGCCGCTCGACTTCGCGATTCTTGGCTTCGATCGCTTGATTGAGACTGGTCTTGGCCTCAGCGCTCATGGTCGCCTGACCTTTTCGTAACTGATCGCGGAGTGCCTGGAGTGCCGTCTGTTGGCGCGTGAATTCGTCCCGTTTGGGCGCAAATTTCCTAGTAAGCGCAGCGCTTGCCTGCTGCCCTTCCTGCGTGCTGACGATGGCATTCTGGGCAAATATGGTGGCCACCTTAACTGGAGGAGGCCCCGCAGCCGGGGCTACTACTACCGGGGTGGGCAGCTCTTGCGCGCACACAAACACCGCCGCCCCCAGCCAGAGCGCCCCCAGCCGGAAAGCAGAGCTAAACAGCATTCTCCTCATGGACCGTAGCAAGACCCGCTACTGCTTCTTGGTAGGAGGCGCGGGAGGAACAGGAGCCGGAGTCGTTTTCGGAGCAGCGCCAGCCGGCGCCGCCGCAGTTGCTACCGGATGCGCCTGGTCATAAAGCGCCACCATCACGTCAGTGATATTCGTGGCCGAGGCGTACCACAGCACGGGCGACTGCTGACCCACGTCGATCACCATTGCAAAATTATTCTGGATGGCGTAATTCTGCAGGATCGGCTGAATCCTGTTTTGCAGCTCCTGGGTAGCCCTGGCTTGGTCGTTCTCCAGTTCGGACTGGGAATCTTCCCCGAAGCGCTTCAGGTCGGTGCCCTTCTTCTGAATCTCGGCGGCGAGTTGGTTCTGCGCCTCCTGGCTCATGGTAGCGCGGCCCTTGGTCAACTTGTCTTGAAGCTGATCGATTTCCTGCTGGCGCTTATCGAAATCGGCTTTCTTCGGGCCGAATTTGTCGGTCATCTGCTTGGCGACCAACTGCCCTTCCTTGGTGCGCGCCATGGCTTCCGACAGGTTGATGACGGCGATTTTGGTGGGGACGGGCCCACCGCTTACCGCCGGGGCTTGCGCGTGTGCCAGCGCTCCGGCGGCTACGCCGTAGAGCACTGCGGTGATGACTACTGAATTCTTCTTCAAGCTGCTACTCCTAAGTGTGAAAATACCATATGCGCCCGCGGGCTAGTACCGTTCCAACTCGATTCGCGGATGTCACGGGACGCCGGCGGCACGCAAGAGCGGCCTGCTGACTCCGGGCCGGCTTGGGCGAGAATTGATAGTTGGAACGGCACTAGAATGTCCTGCCGACGGTGAAACGGAACGTGGTGTTCTGCTCGAAAAACGGGAAATTCGCCTGGTTGAACAGGCTCTTGGTGGCCTGGAACGTCGCGTTGTTGGGGAACAAGGACGGATCGGCCACGATCGGCGGTTGCAGGTATTCGCGCACATTCGTGGGATTGTACGCGAAGTACACGCGGAACGGGGCGTTCACCACCGGCAGCATAACCTGCAACTCCAGGCCGGTCGAAGTGCGAATCCTGTCGGTGCCGGGCGCGATTTCGATTTTGCCCGTGAAAGCGGCCTCCGGGAACTCCGTATTCAAGTCATCGGTACGTTGCGGCGCCAGAACCAGTTGGTGCGGGAATATGATCTTGTCGACCCCCACATCGAAGAACGGCGCCAGCGTCACGACGTTGGGAATGATGGGAATGCGATGTTCGAAATTCCCGATGATGCGCGTGTCTCCGCCCGGCGTCACGAGCTGGTAAATCGGGATGGTCATATGCACCGGAGACTGAGTGGTCGTGCCGTTGCTGACCACGGGCACCGTGACAGGTTGGCCGTTGGCATTGTATACGGGGATCGAGGTGGAAGACGCGACCCAGCCGATCGGCGTGATGCCCATGATCTGGAAACCGCGAACGTCCTGTTCGCCGCCGATAAATCCGCGGTCGAAGGGAGGAACATTCTTGCCGTTGAAGCCGCTGGACAACGTGGCGAGGAGGTGGAACGCCAGGACGTTGCCATGTTTCCTGCCGATGGGGCTCAAATGAAAGTATTTGAAATCCGCTGAGGGGGAAAGGAGGTTTACATTGCCGCCCAGGAACGTGGCGGCAAAGCCCATCCCGAGGTAAATGCTGTGGCCGCCAGTAGGATTAATGGGATGATTGACGGTGTTATATAAGTACGACGGCGTGATGGTAGCGGTGCGAATCCCATTCAGGGAGTTAGGCCCGTATGCGCCGCTGAAATTGAGGTACTGGAAATAATTGTCGGCCGCGGTGGTCAGCGTCTTGACGTTTGAGATGTCGTACCCCAGAGTGATTCCGAGACGGGCGAAATGCCGGCGCAGTGGATAACTTCCCGAGATCGTGATGCCGTGGCTGTTTTGGATGTAATTCAGCAGGTTTTGCGAGCCGAGCTGATTGTAGAGCGCGGTGAGGTCCTGGCCTTCCAGAATCGATGCTTCGCGGCCCTGGTTGAACGAAAAGCGCCGGTAGTAAATCGTGAAACCAACCTGCATCGGCCGATCCATGAAGAAAGGCTCGGTGAAACCCAGGCTCACGTTGTCCTGAATGGTTCCCACCTGCGCGTTGAGCGACAGTGTCTCACCCAATCCCAGGAAGTTGTTGGTGGAATAATTGAAACCCACGAAACTGCCGGCGATCCCCGAAACTCCGCCGTTCAAGCCGATGGAATTCTTGCCGCGCTCTTTCACCTTCAGGGTAATATCCACGGTATCGCCTTGCGGGTTGCGTTTGATATCGACGGCGTCTTCCACCTTCATCATTTCGAAGTAGCCCAGCTGGTTGAGGCGCATCACCGTCATGTCCAGAAGGTTCTTGTTGAAGATATCGCCTTCGTCCAGCAGGAACTCGCGGCGGATGACTTTGTCGCGCGTGGTGGTGTTCCCCACGAAATCGATGCGGCGCACGAAGAATTGATGGCCTTCGTCGGCGGTAATGGTGAGATCCACCTGGTCGGTGTCTGGAATCGCCTCCACGTCCGGTTCGGGAGAAAAGTCCCAGTAACCCAGAATGCCGTAATACTTGCGCAGATTCTCGAGCCCCTTGCGCAGCTTTTCGGTGGAGAACACGTCGCCGATGCGCATGCCGAACAGCGGCAGCAGCGCTTGCGGATCGCGGAACAGCTTGACGCCGACGAAATTGGCATTGCGCAAATGGTAGAGCCGGCCTTCCTCGATGGGCACATGGATGTTCGCGAAGATGCCGAGGTTGTTCGGCTTGATCAGCGGCAGCCGCCATCCGCGGCCGCCCTTCTGCACGATTGTCACCGTCGGGTCCAGGATCGTCGCCTTGAAATACCCCTTATCGTTGTACGCCTCGCGAAGTTTCTCGATGTCGTAGTCGAGTTTGTCGGTGTCGAACGTTTTGGCGAAGACATTTTCCAGGATCAGGGAGTGCGGGATGCCGTACGGGTGGGTCTCTTTCATCTGCCAGGTGACCCAGCGCTTGCTGAAAGAGTTGTTGCCGGTGACATTGATCTCTCCCACCTTCACCTTGGGCCCCTCGTTGACGACAAACGTCAGCGCCAGAGAGCTGGGAGGCTGCTGCTCGACTTGCGGATCCACGGTGGCGTATTGATGGCCGCGCTCCGCTTCGTAATCTTTGATGACGCTGGCGGCATGCTGCACCCGGCCGGGATCGTACTGCTGTTCGACGGTCAGCCCGACCTTGCGCTCCTTGAAGCGATCGAGGATTTCCGACTCGCTGATAGATTTGTTGCCGGTGTAGTGGATGGAGCGGATCACGCGGCGCTCGGTGAGGATGAAGCGGACGATAAGACCGTCCGGGGATTCCTCGGTTTCGAGCGTGATGTCGTCGAATTTACCGGTGTTCCACAACACCATGTAGGCGCGCCGCAGCGCCTCCTCGTTGTAAACGTCCCCGCTTCTGACATACGGCTCGATCTGCGCCTTCAAAGTATCCTGCGGGGTGCGGCGCGCGCCGCGGAATTCGATTCCCGCGATCACTCGGCCGCTCGTCGGTTGCGGAGTGGCGGGCGCCTGCTTCGGCGGTTCCAGCCGCGGTTGCTGCGGAGTCTGTTGCGTGGGGACGTTTTCGAATCCGCCCGGCTTGGGAGGTTGCGCGGGAGGAGTCTGCGGAGGCTGCGCCGGAGGGGTTTGGGGCGGCGGCGTTTGTTGCTGGGGCGGCGGTGTTTGTTGCTGGGGCGTCTGCGCCCGCAACTGCGGCACCCACGAAGCGCACAGATATACCGACAGGACACCGCTACAGACGAGCCTGACCACCTTCATGCCAGCATACCTTTCCAGTTTGCGCTCTCGCCCCGGCGAGCCACCCTTCGGCGAGCCTTCAGATCACATCGATACACAGGAATTATTCCACTCGGCACTACCACGACCGAAGACAATTAAGCCAACATTTTAGCGGATCTTCGAAGCGGGCAACAACGAGTGTAGCAGGCTACAGGTGTGACGTGTGGGCACAGTTTTCCACAAGCTGTAGCGTCATTTAGCGGCTACCGCGGCCGCTGGTAGCGGCTATGGCCAAAGGCTGGTAGCCGCTACGGCAGAGCCTGGCGCTCCCCCACATTCCGGCGAATGAAATCGACAATTGCATCGAGCGATGCGCCGGGCTGAAACACGGCAGCCACCCCCTGTTTTTTAAGCGCCTCGGCATCTTCGTCGGGGACAATGCCGCCTACAATCACGCGGACGTCGGCCATATCCTTCTCGCGCAGCAGCTCGATCACCCGCGGCACGATGGCGTTGTGCGCGCCGGAAAGAATCGACAGCCCGATCACCTGCACGTCTTCCTGGAGCGCGGCATTGACGATCATCTCGGGAGTCTGCCGCAGGCCGGTATAGATCACTTCCATCCCGGCATCGCGCAGCGCCCGCGCAACCACCTTGGCGCCGCGATCGTGCCCGTCCAGCCCGGGTTTTGCCACCAGAACTCGAATGGGGATTGGCATGGCTAAAGGTGAGCCGTCTCCTGGTAAGTGCCGAAAACCGCGCGCAACGCGTCGCAGATCTCGCCTAAAGTGGCATAGGCCCGGACGGCGTCCAGAATGCGAGGCATGGTGTTTTCCTCGCCTTCCGCCGCCCGCTGGAGCGCATCCAGGGTCTGGCGCACGCGAGCTTGATCGCGCCGCGCGCGGAGAGAATCCAGCTTGGCGCGCTGATGGCGCGCGCTGGTTTCATCGATCTGCAGCAGCTCGATGGGCTGATCGTCGGATTGGAAGCGGTTGACACCCACGATGGTCCGTTCGCCTGCTTCCACCTCGCATTGATAGCGGTAGCTGGCAGCGGCTATTTCCGATTGCGGAAATCCGGCTTCGATGGCGGGGACCATGCCGCCCATATCGTCGATGCGGCGAATGTAATCATTGGCGGCCGCCTCGGCATCGAGGGTTAATTTTTCCAGAAAGTAACTGCCGCCCAGCGGATCGGGCGTATTCGCCACCCCGCTCTCGTAGGCCAGTACCTGCTGGGTGCGCAGCGCGATGGTGACGGCCTGCTCGCTGGGGAGCGCGTACGCTTCGTCGAGCGAGTTGGTGTGCAGCGACTGCGCCCCGCCCAGCACCGCGGACATTGCCTGCAGCGCCGTGCGGACCACGTTGTTGTACGGCTGCTGCCAGGTAAGGGAACACCCGGCTGTCTGCGCATGAAAGCGCAATTTCATGCTGCGCTCGCTCGCCGCGCCGTACCGTTCGCGCATGGCGCGCGCCCAGATCTTGCGCGCCGCGCGGTACTTGGCGATCTCTTCGAAGAAATCGCTGTGGGCGTTGAAGAAGAAGCTGAGACGCGGCGCGAATTCGTCGATTTCGAGGCCCCGTTCCAACGCCCAATCGACATATTCGATGCCGTCGCGCAGGGTGAACGCCAGTTCCTGCACGGCCGTCGATCCCGCCTCGCGGATATGGTAGCCGCTGATGGAGATGGGGTTGAAGCGCGGCGTGTGGCGCGCGCCGAATTCGATGGTATCGGTGACCAGCCGCATGGATGGATGCGGCGGAAAAATGTACTCTTTCTGCGCGATATACTCTTTCAGAATGTCGTTCTGAAGCGTGCCCGAGAGCCGCGGCCAGTCGACGCCCTGCTGCTCGGCCACCACGAGGTACATAGCCCACAAAACCGCGGCCGGCGAATTGATCGTCATGGAGACCGTTACATCACCCAGCGGGATTCCGCGGAAGAGAATCTCCATGTCCTCGAGCGACGAGATCGCCGCTCCGCATTTGCCGACTTCGCCTTCGCTGAGAGGATGGTCGGCGTCGTAGCCCATCAGGGTCGGCAGGTCGAATGCCACCGAAAGCCCCGTCTGCCCCTGCTCCAGCAGGTAATGATAGCGGCGGTTGGTTTCCTCCGGTGTGGCGAAACCGGAGAATTGCCGCATCGTCCACAGCTTGCCGCGATACATGTCGGGGTGAATCCCGCGAGTGTACGGAAACTCCCCGGGCGGAGGCGTCTCGCGTGCGAGATCGGCCCCGGCCAGGTTGTCCGCGGTGTAAAGCGGCTCAATCGGGACTCCGCTAATTGTCGTAAACTGGCGTTCGGCGGTCTTCATGAATTACCGTTTTTATCTTATACCCGCCCCAAGAGGAGCAGGCGCGTGCTGAAACCGACGATCTTTCGCGAATACGATATCCGCGGGGTAGCCGACGCAGAGCTACTCAGCGCGGACGTCGAGATACTGGGGCAGGCTTTCGGAACTTACCTGGCAAGGCACGGCGGCCGGAGCATTAACCTGTGCCGCGACACCCGGCTCAGTTCCCCGCGGCTCCGCGATGCCCTGCTCCGCGGTCTGGTGGCCGCGGGCTGCCGCGTCACCGATCTCGGCGTGGCTCCCACGCCGGTGCTTTATTACTCGGTGTTTCACTTGCGGGCGGACGGCGGCGTCATGATCACCGGCAGCCACAATCCTCCGGAGTTCAACGGCTTCAAAGTAGTCTGCGGGACCTCCACCATCCACGGAGAAGCCATCCAGGAAATCCGGCGGATGATCGAAACCGGCGATCTCGACCGCGGTGACGGCAGCCATCGGACGGCCGACGTAGTCACTCCGTACATCGACGAGATCTCCTCGCAGTTTCACTTCCCGCGCCGCATTCGCGTGGTGGTGGACGCCGGCAACGGGACGGGCGGTCCGGTGATGGGTCCGATTTTGCACCGCCTCAATGTAGATTCTACCGACCTCTTTTTCGAAATGGACGGGCACTTCCCCAACCACCATCCCGATCCGACGGTGCCGAAGAATCTCGAAGCCCTGATCGCCAAGGTACGAGAGACAGGCGCCGACTTGGGCATCGCCTTCGACGGCGATACCGACCGCATCGGCGCGGTCGACGAAAAAGGCTCGGTAATCTATGGCGACCAGTTGATGATCATTTATGGCCGCGAAATCCTGACACGCAAGCCCGGCGCCACGTTTATCGGCGAAGTGAAGTGTTCCCAACTCATGTATGACGATCTCGCGGCGCGCGGCGGCAATCCCATCATGTGGAAAACCGGACACTCGCTGATTAAAGCGAAGATGCAGGAGACGCATGCCGAACTGGCCGGAGAAATGAGCGGCCACATGTTCTTCGCCGACCGCTATTACGGCTTCGACGACGCCATCTATGCCGCCTGCCGGCTGATGGAGATCGTCGCCGACTCCGGCCTGCCGCTCTCGGCGCAGCTCGCCGATTTGCCCCAGACTGTGACCACGCCGGAGATCCGCTTCGATTGTCCCGACGAACTCAAGTTCGCGGTGGTCCGCCACGCCACCGAAGAGTTGCGCGCCCGGCACAAGGTTCTGGATGTGGACGGCGCTCGCGTCCTGTTCGCGCGGGGATGGGGATTGGTTCGCGCCTCCAACACCCAACCGGTGCTGGTGATGCGTTTCGAAGCGGAAACCGAGGACCTGCTCCACGAGTACCGGCGGGAAGTCGAGGCAGTGGTGGCCCACGCGATGGGGCTGGAACGTAAGACCGAATCGGTCGGATAACCGGTTTCAGCCCTGCTTTTTCTGGTCGCCGGACGCGTCGGAAGCCTCCAGCGCTCCGGTCAAATTCTTCTCCGCATCCTCCAGACAATCCCGAATGGCGTCAAAATCGTCAATTTTTGACGAGTCGAGGTGCGAAAGGGAGTTAGCCACCGACCGGATTTTCATCCGATTGTCTGATATTCGTTCTCTTTCGGCTCGTGTAAGCGCCATAGTTCGTCCTCGCATCGATGGCTCTCGATATGCGCGATCCATGCATATTTTGCCGTTTCTTTCTTCTCTTGAGCCATGAAGATCAAAATGTCGAAGCGCGTAAAGTCACGGTCTCCGGCGATTACTGCCTGCGTTTGCTGGGTATGCAGGAGATTGAGCTCGCGGACGGCATCGAGGAAGTCATCCAGCAGACGATATTTCTCTTCACAGAAGCCGGAGGACAAGTTTTGCACATATGTTTCGGCTCGTGCCGTCATGACGTCCCCCCTGTCGAAACAACTCGCAAGCCGGCTCCCAACGTGATCAATCGAACGGCGCGGGTTCTAGCGGTCTGCTGAAGAAGGCACTTAGTTAGGCCGCCGATAAACGCAGATGAACGCGGATAAAATTGTCTGTTTTCGATCGGCGTTTATCGGCGTTTATCGGCGGCTGGGTCATTTCCAGTGTTTTTCGGCATCCCTGCTATGGCCGAGCCCGCTTGCGGGCTGTAAGCTCTTGTACGAATTCCTCCAGAGGCAGCGCGTCCACACCCGGTGCGAGCGCGCGCGTGGCCGGCTGGCTGGGCGAAGCGCGGTGCACCACCGAGAGCCGCCGGGGTGGCCGGCTGCCCATGGCCTGGAGCAGAGACATCATCGGCCGCGCCATCGCCGGCTGCACGGTCCGGGACGCTTTCGACTCCACCATCCAGACTCCGCCTCCGTAAGGAAACAGAAAATCGACCTCGAGCCCCTGCTGGTCGCGGAAGTAGTACAGTTCCTTGGTCCGCCCTTGATTGACCTGGCTCTTGAGAATTTCCGATGCCACAAATCCTTCCCACAAAGGTCCGAGAAACGGCGACCGCTCCAGTTCCGCCTGCGACTGGATTCCCAGCAGGTGGCAGGCGAGCCCCGAATCTCCCAGGTAGACTTTCGGCGATTTGATCAGGCGCTTGCCGAAGTTCTCGAAATAAGGCGGCACCAGCATCACCTGCCCGGTGATCTCAAGAACTTGCAGCCATTCGCTTATGGTGGGTACGGAGACGCCGAGCGGGGCCGCCAGGTCGCTCCGGTTCAAGACTTGTCCGTGGCGGCTGGCCAGCAGGGCCAGGAAGCGCCGGAAAGTGGCGAGATTCCGAATGTTCAGAATTTCCCGCACATCGCGCTCCAGGTAGGTTTGGATGTATGACGCAAACCACATCGCCCGGCCCTTGGGATGCGCCACCACTTCCGGATAGCCGCCCAGCAGGACATTCACGCGCGGGGTCTCCGCCACGCTGAAAGGCAGCAATTGCAGGATGGCGGCGCGCCCCGCCATCGACTCGCTCACACCCCGCATGAGAGGAGCTTCCTGCGAGCCCGTAAACAGCCATTGGCCCATCCTGCGCGGCGCGTGATCGATACGCGTCCTCACATAATCGAATAACTCCGGCACGTTCTGGATTTCGTCGAACAAGACCGGCGGCTGGAGTTGATCGAGAAAGCCGCGCGCGTCGGACCGCGCCCGCGCCTGCAAATCGGGATCCTCCAGCAACACATACCGGGCCTGGCGAAAAGCGCGGCGCAGCAGGCAGGTTTTTCCCGCTCTGCGCGGCCCCGTAATCACAATCGCCGGATAGTGGCGCGCCGCGGCCGCTACTTGCGGGAGGATGGCGCGAGGCACGAATCGCATATGAGAATTTTAAACCATAACTTTAAATTTCTCAACTATAAATTCCTCTGTGGCACAACATATTCTTCCCATGAATTATTGAGACATTTAAGCTAGTACTTTAAATTCCTCAACACTTTCTCTAAACGTCAAGAGGCTCAAGCGCCTGCCCAGACAGCGTGTATTCCGCCCTCGATCTCATCCTCTCGCGTGGCGCCGTTTTTCTGGTAACATTCCACACTATGACGTCTCTTCGATTGGCTGTTCTGTTTGCGCTTCCGGCGCTTCTGAGCGCGCAGCCGCCGGATCTTTCGCAATCGCTCCGTTTCCGCCTGGCCGGACCTTTCCGCGGCGGCCGCGTGATCGCCGTCACCGGCGTCCCCTCTCAGCCCAACGTCTACTACTTCGGCGGCGTGGGCGGCGGGGTCTGGAAGACCACCGACGGGGGCGGGTCCTGGCTCCCGGTCACAGATGGCCAGCTCAAAACCAGCTCCGTGGGCGCCATCGCCGTTGCCGATTCCGACCCCAACATCCTCTACGCCGGCATGGGAGAATCCTGCGTGCGCGGCAATGCCTCGAATGGCGACGGCGTCTACAAATCCGTGGATGGCGGCAAAACCTGGCGCAATGTCGGACTCGAGGACAGCCAGACGATCGGCGCCGTCCGCATCCATCCGAAGAATCCCGATATCGTGTACGTCGCCGCGCTCGGCCATCTTTGGGGGCCGAACGAAATGCGCGGTGTCTACCGCACCACCGATGGCGGGGCCACCTGGAAGCAGGTTTTTACGCGCGGTCCCGACGCCGGCGCCGTCGACCTCGCCATGGACCCTTCCAACCCGCGCGTGCTTTACGCCAGCTTCTGGGAGGTGCGCCGCAATCCCTATCACTTCGATAGCGGCGGCCCCGGCAGCGGTCTGTTCAAATCCACCGACGGCGGCGATACCTGGACCGACATCTCGCACGCGCCCGGCATGCCGCGCGCCGTGCTGGGCCGCATCGGCGTGACCGTCTCGCCCGCGAATCCGGAGCGCGTCTGGGCGCTCGTGGAAGCGGCTGAAGGGGGCGTGTTCCGCTCCGACAACGGCGGCCGCAACTGGACCAAGGTCAACGACCAGAACATTCTCCGCCAGCGCGCCTGGTATTACAGCCACATCTTCGCCGACCCGCAGAATGCCGACGAAGTATACGCCCTCAACACCGGAATGTATCGCTCGATCGATGGCGGCCGGACGTTTACTCCCATCCGCACGCCGCACGGCGACAATCACGATCTCTGGATCGCGCCCAACGACCCGCAGCGCATGATCGAAAGCAATGACGGCGGCGCAAATATCACTTATGACGGCGGGCGCACCTGGTCGAGCATCATGAATCAGCCCACCGCGCAGTTCTATCGCGTCGTGCTCGACAATGATTTCCCCTACAACATCTACGGCGCGCAGCAGGACAACAGCACTGTGCGCACTGCCAGCCGAACCGCCGCGGGCGGAATCACCGAGCACGACTGGTACGACGTGGGCGGCGGAGAAAGCGGATGGATCGCGCCCGATCCCCGCGATTCGCAAATCGTGTATGCCGGCTCGTATGACGGCCTGATCACCCGGCAGGATCATCGCACCGGCCAGAGCCGCGACATCAACGCCTGGCCGGACAACACCATGGGCTACGGCGTCGAGGCCATGAAGTATCGCTTCCAGTGGAGCTATCCCATTGCCTTCTCGCCGCACGATCCGAAGACGCTGTACATCGGCGCCAACGTTCTGCTGAAAACCACAAACGAGGGACAGAGCTGGCAAGTCATCAGCCCCGATCTGACCCGCAACGACAAGTCGAAAATGGGCACTTCGGGCGGTCCCATTACGCAGGACAACACCAGCATTGAATACTACTGCACGATTTTCACCTTCCAGGAATCGCCGGTCACCCCCGGCGTGATCTGGACCGGATCGGACGACGGCCTGGTGCACGTCACCCGCGATGGAGGCAAGAACTGGACCGACGTCACTCCCAAGGATATGCCCGAGTGGATCCAGATCAACGCCATTGACGCTTCCCCGTTCGACGCCGGCACGGCCTACGTCGCCGCCACTATGTATAAGTCCGACGACTTCCGGCCGTACCTCTACAAAACCACCGATTACGGCAAGACGTGGACAAAAATCGTCAACGGCATTCCCGCCGACCATTTCACGCGCGTGGTGCGGGAAGATCCCAACCACAAGGGATTACTGATCGCCGGCACCGAATTCGGGCTCTACATTTCTTACGATGACGGCGAGAACTGGAAGCCATTCAACCTCAACATCCCGGTCACGCCGATCACGGATGTTGCCTTCCAGAAGCGCGAAGGCGATCTCGCGGTGGCCACCCAGGGCCGCTCCTTCTATGTGTTCGACGACCTGCCGGTGCTCTACCAACTGAACGACTCCGTGGCGAGTGAGGATGCCCACTTGTTCAAGCCCAAAGACACGTACCGCTTTGGAATCGGCGGAGGGCGCGGCGGCGGACGCGGAGGTCCCGTGGGAGTGGGCGAAAATCCCCCGGGCGGCGCCGTGATCTATTACTCGCTCAAGAGCCGCCCGCAGGGCGAAGTCACCATCGAGTTCCTGGATAGCGCCGGCAAGTCGGTCAACAAATACTCCAGCCGTCCGCCCGCTCAGGTGGCCGAACCGGCCGCGCCCGAATTCGAAGAAGGCCCGCCGCGCGGTGGACTACCCCCGCGGGTGGCGACCAACGCCGGCCTGAACCGTTTCGTGTGGAACCTGCGCTACGCCGACGCCACCAGTTTCCCCGGCCTCATCATGTGGGCGGGCAGCCTTACCGGCCCCACCGTCGCGCCTGGAGTATATACCGTGAAGTTCACCGTCGACGGCAAAACGCAAACCCAGACCTTCGAAGTGAAAAAGGACCCGCGCCTTTCCACCACTCCCGAGGACTACGCCAAACAAGTCACACTCGCCCTGCAAATCCGCGATAAGCTCTCCGAAACCAACGAAGGCGTGATTCGCATCCGTGAAATTCGCAAGCAGCTCGAAGACTACGCCAAACGCGACGACAAGCGTGTGGCCGACGCGGCTAAGGCACTCAGCGAAAAGCTGACCAAGGTGGAAGAGGAGCTATACCAGACCAGGAACCGCGCCAGCGAAGATCCTCTGAACTTCCCCATCAAGTTGAACAACAAACTGGCGCACGTTCTCGGCGTGGTGGAGGGTTCGGACAATCAGCCCACGCAGCAGTCGTACATGGTCTATGAGGACGTCGCCACGCACGTCAACGCGCAGTTGAAAACCCTCGACACCCTACTGACCACCGACCTCGCGGCGTTCAATAAGCTGATTCACGATTCCAACGCGCCGGCGATCCAGCCTCCATCGCTGAAGCGATAGCCAATCCTGAGGCACTTGCAAAACTCGCCGTCCAAAAGCACCGCTCCCTTGCGGGGCGCCCTCTGGGCCCGGCTCTTCAGTCATGCGCTGAAACAAAACACCTACTGAGCCGCGACCGCGAGGGAGCGGTGCTTTTGGCGTGCGGAACAGCGACCTGCTTTCTGCAGGTCGAGTCGCCTGAGCACTCAACAAACCGACTCACGATTCCAACGTGCCGGCGATCCAACCGCCGCCGCCGAAGCATTAGATCCTCGAAGTCTGAGCCGGCGCCCGAAGCCGATCGCCGGCCTCTCGACCAGGTAGTAGCTGGCAGCCGCGCACGCGAACACAGCCGCCAGGTTCCACGGCGTGCGTTGCCATATGCCGGTCGCCCGCGCCGGCAGGAAGAGTTGCTGCCAGATATACAAGCTGTACGACATGCGCCCGATCCAAGCCAGCAGCGGGACTTCCAGAATGCGGCCGGCCCAGCTCCGAGGCTTGGCGACCGTCGCCACCGGCAGCAGCGCCATCGAGATCGCGGCAATCGTCAGGTCTCCGGGCGGAGTCCACACCTGGCAGCACACGGCTGCCGCGATCGCCAGCACCGCCAGCGCCGCCCCGCCGATTCGCTGGAACAACGCGCGCGCCCGCGGATCGTCCCAAACCAGCGCCGCCGCGCATCCGAACAACAGGATATCGATGCGATAATCGGTGCGCGCCACCGATCCGCGCAGCGCGGGATTCCATCGCACGACCCAATCGTAATGCGCATCCACCACGCGCCATCCCGCGACCGCCAGCGCCAGTGCCGGCGCAATCCAACGCGCCTTCGGAAGCCTGCCATCCACAACAGCAGCGGCCAGAACAAATAAAAATGTTCTTCCACCGCGAGCGACCAGAAATGGCCGGTGTACCATCCTTGCGATGGCGGCGCCGTCAGGTAATTGCGATAGAAGAAAAGGCTGGCCATGAGTTGCCCGCGATCCATCGAAATCCAGCCGAACCCCAAGCCGATCAGCCCCACCACCGCGAGATAAACCAGAATCGGAGGCAAAATCCGAAAAGCGCGCCGGCGATAAAAATCCGCCAGATCGACAGGCCCGCCATCCATCAGCCGCCGCGTGATCAAGAAGCCGCTGAGCGCGAAAAACACCGACACGCCCATCGCGCCATAAGGAGCAATCGCCGCGTTCGGCCAGCCCGCGTGGCAGCAAAGCACGGCCAGAATGGCCACCGCGCGCCAGCCGTCGAGAGTTGGCAGATAGTGCCGGTCTACTTCCAAAGCCGATTTACCACGCGAATCAGAATCGAGCCGCTCACTACGAACACGGCGAACATCGCCCAGAACAGCTCCATTCTGCCGTAGAGATAGTTACCCACGGTAAACAGGGCCGACCAGATCGTGATGCACCCCGTGAACCATCCGAGCAGCGACATGGGGAAATTCAGTGCTGCGTCGTCCGCTTCCGTTTCCGCCGGAGTTACCCCGGCCAGCACGCGAACGTGATCCCACCCCGGCCCCGCCGGCCGGACCTTGCGGTAGAAATTGATCAGCGCCTCCTTATCGGTTTGCGGACCCCAGTATGCCGTCGCCACCCACAGCACGGTCGTGCACGCGACGGTGATCAGCAGTTGCTGATAAGTCCCCGGCGCGGCGCCCATCTTGTGCAAGATCAGGAACAGGATGGAAATGCCGAATGAACTGATCATGGCGACAATCTCGCACCACGCCGTCACTCGCCACCAGAACCAGCGCGTCAGGTAAAGCAGTCCGGTGCCCGCCCCCACCTGCATGATGACGTTGAAACTATCCGCGGCGGTGTCGAGCGCGAAGACCAGCGAGGAAGATGCCACGAAGAGAATTACCGTCGCCACTCGCCCCGCCCTCACGTAGTGTTTATCCGGCATGCCCGTCTTCAGGAACCGGCGGTAAAAATCGTGCACCAGGTAAGACGCGCCCCAGTTCAAGTGCGTCAGGATGGTGGACGAATTGGCCGCCACCAGGCCGCCGAGCATGAGTCCCATCCAGCCCGCCGGCAGAAATCGCAGCATCGCCGGGAACGCAATATCGTGGCCCAGCAGCTTTGGATCGAGATGCGGAAAGGCCGTCTGGATATCGCCGAGCGTGGGATAAACGATCAGCGACGCCAGTCCCGTAATGATCCACGGCCACGGCCGCAACACATAGTGCGCCAGGTTGAAAAACAGCGTGCTGCCGAGCGCATCCTTTTCCGTTTTCGACGCCAGCATGCGCTGCGCGATATAACTACCGCCGCCGGGTTCGGCCCCCGGGTACCACGCCGCCCACCATTGCACGGAGATGGGAATGATGAACACCGCCATGGCCAGGTCCCAATTGTTCTTGAAATCGGGCAGCATGTTCAGATAGTGCAAACCATTCGGCCCGTGCATCTGCGAAAGCTTCGAGACCAACCCGCTCAGCCCGCCCACCTGCGGCAGTTCCACCGCGAAATACGCCGCTGCAATCACCGCGGACATCTTGATGAAGAACTGCACCATGTCGATCACCAGCACTCCCCACAGCCCGGAATGCGTAGCGAACACCACGTTGAGCAACCCGACAAACAGGAGCGTCTGCCAGCGCTCGAACCCGAAAAGGATCGCGGCGATTTTGCACGCGGCCAGGTTCACCGTCGCCATGATGACGCAATTGAACAGGAGGCCAAGGTACACCGAGCGGAATCCGCGCACCGCGCTGGCAGCCTTGCCGGAATAGCGCAGCTCGTAGAATTCCAGGTCCGTAAGCACGCCCGACCGGCGCCACATGCGCGCATAGAAAAATACCGTCGATACACCCGTCAACGTCAGCGCCCACCATCGCCAGTTGCCGGCCACCCCTTCGGTGCGCACCAGGTTGGCCACCAGGTTCGGCGTGTCGCTCGAGAACGTGGTGGCCACCATCGAGAGTCCCGCCAGCCACCATGGCACCGAACGGCCCGACGCGAAGAACTCCGCCGTGCTCTTCCCCGAGCGCTTCCCCACGAACAGCGCGGGCGCAAAACAGATGAGCACCGCGATCAGCGCTACCACCCAGTCGAGTGTGTGCAGTTGCATGAATTCACGAGTTTACTGCGTTTCGGGGTGGAGTGCGCCGGCGCCCGGCACGGCGTCGATCAGGTGGCGGCTTTCGTCGAACTCGCGCCGCCCGGCGTAAAAGCTCTCGATCAGCCCGCGGCGTACCTTCACACGGTTATCAACGCGGCACAGCACCACCGCGCATCCGCCAAACCCCGCGCCCGTCAGCCGCGCGCCCACCGCGCCCGCTTCCATCGCGGCATCCACCAGCCGGTCCAAAGCCGCACAGCTCACGCGCAGCCGATCGCGCAGACTGGCGTGCGATTCCAGCAGGAGGCGGCCGAACGTATCGCCGTCGCCGCGTTCCATGGCGCTCACCGCCGCACGCACGCGCCGCGCTTCGCTCGTGGTGTGCAGAAAGCTGTCGCGCTCGGGTCCGCGGTCGAGCTTCGCGGCCGCGTCTTCGGCGATGTCGAGCGCGTCCACGTATCGTCGCAGTCCCAGCCGCGCCAGGGCCGTATCGCCCGCCGTGCGCCGCAGATTGTATTCCTCGCGCGCGGAGCCGGACTTCTCGGCCGATTGCAGGCTATGCGCCACTAGGAAATTCCAGTCGCGAGGCACGGGAATATGCCGCACAGCGAGCGGCGCAAACTCCACCAGCGTCGCGCAACCTGCCTTCGATGCCAGGGCCGCCGCGTGATCCATCCCGCCGCCGCGGGTGCCGACGAATTGCTCGCCATCGGGGAGTATTTCCATCAACTCCTCGAATGATGCCGCGCGCCCGTTCGCTTCCAGCAGCGCCAGCGTGAAGGCCACTAGCAAAGCCGAGGAAGACGAAAGCCCCGCGGCGGCCGGCAGGTCGGACGTCACCGCCGCATCCACTCCGCGCATCACCGCCCATTTCGATGCGACCGCCTGTGCCGCCGCGCGCAGGTAATTCTCCCAGTCGCCCGCCGCCACCGGAGTGAGACCTGCGACCCACTCGAATTCCCGGCGGCCGTACGGCCCGCTCTGCGCGACAATTCGCCCATCCGATCGCGGCCGGTACGTCACCTCGATTCGCCGCCGCAAAGCCATTGGCAGCACGGGCAGCCCATGATAGTCGATGTGCTCGCCGATCAGGTTCACCCTGCCCGGGGCCCACACCGTTCGCTCTTGCGTTTCCGCACGCACCCGATCACGATACCACTATGAGGGTTCGCTTCCCGGCCGTCTGCTTCCTCGCCGTCCTGGCCTTCGCCGCGCCGCCCGCCGGCACGCCTTCGCCGGCGCTCCTGGTGGTCAACAAGGAAGGTTCGCTGGCGATTGTCGATCCCGCATCGAACGCCGTCGTCGGTACCGTCCGCACGGGCGAAGGCCCACACGAAGTGGTGGCCTCGACCGACGGCAGACTGGCCTTCGTCAGCAATTATGGCGGAACGACGCCGGGCAGCACCATATCCGAGATCGATCTCGAGGCCCGCCGCGAATTGCGCCGCATCGACCTCGGCGTCCTGCGCGCCCCTCACGGCATCGCCTTCGCCGGCGGCAAATTGTACTTCACCGCCGAGCGCAATCAGGTCTTCGGCATCTACGATCCGGCCGCCGATCGCATCGAGTGGATCCAGGGCACCGGCCAGAACACCACCCACATGATTGCGGTCTCCGGCAATCTGAACACCGTCTTCACCGCCAACATCGGGTCGAACAGCATCAGCCTTTTCGAACGCAACGGCCCGCAAACCTGGACTCAGACCATCATTCCCGTCGGCAAAGGACCCGAAGGGTTCGACATCACCCCGGATGGGAAGGAACTCTGGGCCGCGCATTCCCGCGACGGCGGCGTTTCCGTGATCAATATCTTCGACAAGCGCGTGGTCCGCACTTTACGCGTGCAGACCATGCGCTCCAATCGTTTGAAATTCACCCCCGATGGCCTCCTGGTGCTGATCAGCGACCTCGACGCCGGCACCCTCCTCGTGATCGAGCGCGCCACTTGCAAGGAGCTGAAGCGCATCAATCTCGGACATCAGCCGGCGGGCATGCTGATCGCCCCCGATAGCTCGCGCGCCTACGTGGCCGTCAGCGGCGACAACAACGTCGCGATCGTCGATCTGCGCACTTTCGATCTGATCGCGCGTATTGACACCGGTACGGGCCCGGACGGTATGGCGTGGGCCGTGCGCCCATAACTCGTCAAGCAGTGTTGCAGTCCTTCAGTCATCCGTTGAAACGCCAGCGCCTACTGAGCCGCGACCGCGAGGGAGCGGTGCCTTTGCTGTACTGTTCTAAGAAAGGCACCACTCCCTTGCGGTCGTGGCTCAGTAATATTTCACGGCTTCCGAGGGAGTGGTGCTTTTCTGTTCGAAATAGCGAATTTCTGCAAGCACCTCAGTATTGCCCGCGCCACATACTAGCGGCGCCGCCGCGCGCGCCGGCTTTTCGCTTGCGCCACGCCAGGCGCGACTGCCGGCGCCGCGAATCGCGACTTCCAGATCAGAAGCGCACATAATCCCGCGGTCACCAGCGAGAGTACGATCCCCGTCCCTCGCCCCGGAGTTTCGTATAGAAAACGAACCGTATGTTTGCCCGCCTCGACTGGCGCCGCCAGACTGAATCCGTTGGCCGCGAAAATCGGCGCCGGTTGGCCATCCACTTCGGCCGACCAGCCGGGGTCGTAAGACTCCACGACATTGACGAACCCCGCGCCGCCGGCCGACACATCGAGCAGGATCTCGTCGCTCGATGGCCGTCTATATTCCACCGTTCCGCTGCTCGCGGTCTTCGCCGACGGCCCCAGCGCATAGCGGCTCTCGAGCGGCAGAAGAATCAGGTCCGTCTCGAACACGTGCGACCGCAGCGCGCCGGGAATGGTATCTTCGGGCAAGAATTTGATGGATTGCGGTCCGTAAAAGCTCGCCCGCGGCGCGGGATCGGGCACGCTGTAGATGTTCAAGTCGTTTCGCTTGGCCAGGAATTGCAGATCCGGCCGGGTCCTCGGCGTCAATACCAGCACCGCCGCGCCCGCCTGCAGCGCGGGCACAGGGAGAGCCGCGCCGTTCACGATCTGCAGGTTCGTCCCGGCCGGCGCTCTACTGAGATCGAGAATCGCGCGATAGGGCCACGCCAGAATCAGCGAATCGAACGTGCCGATATCGTCAAACCGGCGCCGCGAAGACCAGATGATGAAGTCGGTCGCCAGACGCCCGTTGCCGACGGCCTTCCCGAGTGTTTGATCCTGCAATCCCAGCGCGTCCTCGCGCGGAATCGGAATCACGAACAGGTGCGAGAATCCGGCCAGATCGAAGAAATGCAATCCCAACCCCAACGCCACTGCCGCGTATGCCAGCTTCGCGTGCGCTCTGCGCGCGAGCACAGCGTCCGTCCCCGCCCCGAGAGCCACCGCCAGCGAGAACGTAGTGAGATAAAACAACCGCGCCGGACTCCGCAGAATTACCGCCGACGAGATGTGGCGCAGGAAGTCCGCCAGCGGCAGCGCTCCCAGAAATGCCGCCGTTCCGAGCAACGCCAGAAATAGAAATCGTGCTTCCGGCCGGCGCTTGCGCACCAGGCACAGCGCGAGCAGCGCCGCGGCCGCAACCATAGGCGCAAGCCCGATGTACGAAGCCGTGTCGAACAGATACGACCCGTTGGGATACCCGTGAAAAACCTCCCGTCCGAATCCCGCCGGCCAACCGTCGATTCCGGGAACGAACAACGCCAGAATGCGCCGGTAGGGGAAGACGACATCGTTATCCGGCGGGTTCAAATCGAGGATGCGCGTGCTCTTCTGAATGAGCAGCAGCATCGGCCACCAGGCCGCCAGCGCCATCGCCGCGCCTAGCGCCATGGCCGCGGCCAACCTGGCGCGCACCCAACCTCGTCCGCGCCAGATCACGTAGAGCATCGCGGCGCCGACCGCGTACGCCGGAATCTGCGGATGGCCCGCCGCCACCACGCAGGTTGTTGCCGCCGCGAGCCAACCCACGTCCCATCGATGCCGCGCCGCGCGCGCCGGGTCGAGCGCGCGATCGGCCAGCCACAGCAGCAGCGGCAGCGCCGGATACGCTTCCAGAAGCGGCAAATGTCCAGCCATCACGCGCGAAGCGAAATATCCGGCGCCGGCGAACGTCCAACCGGCAGCCGCGGCGCCGATCTCCGAAAGTCCCGCTCGCCGGCAGAATAGAAACGTAAACACCGAGGCGAGAAGCGCCGCCATCAGCACGCCGGGAGCATACGCCGTCTCCGGACTGAACAGCAGAAGCAGGAGCAGGCGCGTGGGAATCCACGGAAAGCTTTGCATGTTGGCGGCGAATGGCGAGCCCAGAAGCTCGTGCGGATACCAGGCCGGCAGCGTGTGCCGCGGACCGAACAGGCCCTCCCCGGCGAATGCCATGCGCGCCTTGTGCAATTGCAGGTAGTCGCTGCCGGCCATCGCCATTTTGCCGCTCAGAATCGACGGCCGCAGATACACCGCCTCGGTCAGCACCACCATCGCGAACAGGCAGGCATACGTCCGCCAGTGCTCGCGAAGGCGCTTGCGAAAATACGGCATTCCGGCTCTCATTTCCTACACGTATACTCGCTTGACGCGCGCGCTGATGCTGCACAGGATGTTATAGGAGATGGTTCCCGCCACGCGCGCGATCTCCGGCGCCTCCAGGCGTGCGTCGCCTTCCGTGCCCAGCAGCGTCACGTCGTCGCCCGGCGCGAGCGCTGTGGTGTGGCTGAGGTCGATGGTGGTCAGATCCATCGAGATAGTGCCAAGAATCGAGGTAATTTGCCCGTCGGCGATCACTTTGCCGCGATTCGACAGGCGGTGGAACATGCCATCAGCATATCCCGCTCCCAGCACGCCGATCCGCATGGGGCGCGGCGTCCGGAACGTACCGCCGTAACCCACCAGCGCGCCTTCCGGCAGATCCTTCACCGCGATCAGCTTGGCCTTCCAGGTGAGCGCGGGCTTCACGGCGAGCAGTTGCGGCGGAGCGTTTCCACGGGCCGGCGAAACGTACCCGTAGAGCGCGTGGCCCGCGCGCACCATCTCGTGCCATCCCGCTTCCCGGCCATAACCCACCGCGATCGTGCTCGAAGTGTGCAGATATTCCGGCTTGACGCCGGCCTGCCGCAATCGGGCGCCGATGGCATCGAAATAGGCCAACTGCTCGTCGGTTTGGCTTTTGGTGTAATCGGCGGCCGATGCGAAATGCGTCATCAGCCCTTCCAGATGGGCATGCGGAGCTTTCGCCAGCGCCGTCAGAATTTCTTCGGCCGAAGCGCGCGTGCCCAGCCGGCCCATTCCGGAATCGATCTTCAGATGGTAGCGGATTCCCTTCGCCGAGCTCTCCGCGAGCCGGTCCACTTGCGCCATCTGTTCGAGTGAATGGACCGCCGGGGTGAGGTCGAATTCCGTGATCGCATCGCCTTCGTGGGGCAGAAATCCGCCCATCACCAGAATGCGCGCGCCGATTCCATTCTGGCGCAGCGTCACACCCTCCTCCACCGAACTCACGGCCAGCCACTTCGCGCCTTCCGCGGCGACGATTCGCGAGACTTCCAGCGCTCCATGGCCATAGGCATCGGCCTTCACGACGGCGGCAACCTCCACGCGCGGACCGACCACCGCCCTCACGGCGCGATAATTGCGGGCAATCTGCTCCCGGGAAACCAGAACGTACGAACGATAAGGGGCGGACACTATCTTTTATTCTAGCGGGCGCGGATTTGCGGAGCCGCGACCGCGAGGGAGTGGTGCCTTTCTGCTCAAAAACTGCGGCCGGGATCGCGTGCGCACATGCCCGACTCGAACGTTTTGAAGTTCCTGTCTGACGATTGCTAGTCGCAAATAAGGTTTCCGGTCTGACTTAGGGGCGCAGTGCTTCACATTCCGCAATGCAAGGCCAAACAGCCCCACACACGCTAATGGCGCAACCGAGGACCAGAAATACAGCGTCGCGGGAGAAGCCGCACTCCAGCCGGCGTACTTATCGTGGTAAGCGCGCAGCGCCACTTCCGGTAATTGGTACGCGAATGCGAAACATACGGCAACAGCCGCGGCAATACGCCAGGCGCGTAATCGAACGGCGCTCACGAGCATCAAGGCGACGCCGGGATACTGCAGCACCTGATAATGCGACCAGCAAACCGGGGCGCCCGCCAAACTCAACGAAAGGAGGCCGATCATGGCCCATGGCGCCGATCGCAGTGGGGCGTGGCCCTGATGAATGTAAAGTCGCGATTCAAGGGGAACTATGTGCCGGGTGCCACCGTATTTGCGTTGGAGAGGGTTTCCCAAATGACGAACGACCTGAGATTTGCGTCGCGGCAATTGAGGAAGTCTCCGGGATTTGCGGTGACGGCGATTCTGACGCTGGCGGTGGGGATTGGGGCGAACGCCGTGGTATTCAGCGTGATGAACGCGCTGGTGCTGCGGCCGGTGAATGTGCCGCGTGCGCAGAATCTCTACATGGTGCAGCGTTTCCAATACCCGTCGCAGTCGTATCCCGACTATTTGGATCTTCGGGATAAGAACCGGACGTTTGAAAGCCTGGTGACGTTCGACATCGTGGGTCCGGTGGGGGTGGACGCCGGCGGTTATACGGCGACTGCGTGGCCCTACCTGGCGAGTGGAAACTACTTCGACGCGCTGGGTATTCAGCCCTATCTGGGGCGATTCTTTCACGCGGCCGATGAGCGCGGCCCGAACAGCGCTCCGTATGCCGTGCTGAGCTACGCGTACTGGCACGGCCATTTTCATGGCGATGCGGGTGTGGTGGGGCGGATCGTGCGCATCAACAAGCACCCGGTCACGATAATTGGAGTCGCGCCGCCGGAGTTCCGGGGTACCGAGCTGTTCTTTGCGCCTGCGCTTTGGATTCCGATGGCCGAGCAGCCCGCCATCGAGGGCTACAACTCACTCGAGGAGCGCGGCAATCACTCCGAGTTCGTGGTGGGGCGGCTGAAGCCCGGGTTTACGGCGGCGCAGGCGACCGCGGACCTGAATGCTCTCGGGGCATGGCTCGCCAAGACCTATTCGGCAGATGACGAGGGCGTGAAGTTCACGCTGGCTCGTCCGGGGCTGGTGGGCGACATGCTTGGGGGGCCGGCTCGGGCGTTCATGGCGGGCCTGACGCTGCTGGCGGGACTTATTCTGCTGGCGGCGTGCGCGAACCTCGGGAGCCTGTTCGCGGCGTGGGCGGCGGATCGTGCGAAGGAGACGGCGCTGCGGCTGGCGCTGGGATCGGGGCGCGGGTTGGTTCTGCGGCAGATGCTGATGACGGCTGTGCTGGTTTCGCTCGTCGGGGGAGCGTTGGGGCTGACAGGAGGCGTAGCAATTCTGCACTTGCTGAGTGCGTGGCAGCCTATTCCGGATATTCCGATTAACGTTCCCGTGAACCCCGATGCCGCGACGTATGTTGTGGCGCTGGTGCTGGCGTTGGGGAGCGGCCTGCTGTTCGGGATAGTGCCGCTGCGGCAGGTGATGCGGACGGATCCGTGGCAGGTGATTCGCGCAGGCGCGGTACGAGTGGACGGGCGGATGCGGCTCGCGTTGCGGGATCTTCTGCTGGCGGTGCAGATTGCGATTTGTGCTGTGCTGGTGACGTCTTCGCTGGTGGCGGTTCGCGGGCTGGCGCGATCGGTCCACGGCAGTTTCGGTTTTGTGCCGGGGAACGTGATGCTTGCGCAGACCGACCTGCAGATGGCGGGCTACACCGGCGAGCGGATCTCGCAAATGCAGAGGCGCATGTTGGATGCGGCGGTGGCCATTCCAGGCGTGACGGCTGCCGGCTATGTATCCCACCTGCCGCTGGGCCTGGGCGGCGGCGACTCGTTTGTTTACACCGACAGCACGACCGATTTCCGCCCCACCAATGAGGCCGCGGACGCCATGACGTACAATATTTCGCCGGGTTACCTGGAAGCCGCGGGCACGACGCTGCTGGCGGGAAGAGACTTTACGCTGCACGACGACAGCACTGCGCCCAAGGTGGCTCTGATTAACCGGACGTTCGCGCGCAAAGTCTTCGGGTCGGTGGACAAAGCGATCGGCGGGTATTTCAAGTTCTGGGGTGGAACACGGGCGCAAGTAGTTGGCGTGGTGGAAGACGGGAAATATCGGACCCTGACAGAAGATCAGCAACCGGCGATGTTCTTTTCATTTCAGCAGCAGCAGTCGAGCGGCACGTGGCTGCTGGTGCGGTCGGGGCGGGATCCGGCGCAGATTTCCAGGGCGCTGGAGCGCTCGCTGCGCGAGTTGGACGCGGGGTTGCCTCTCATGGTGAAGCCGTGGAACCAGGAAATGAGCTCGGCGTTGTTTGCCGCGCGCGTGGCCGCTGTGGCTCTGGGCGTGCTGGGGCTGCTGGGTGCAATGCTGGCGGTGACGGGAATCTTCGGCATGGCCTCATATACCGTGAGCAAACGGCTGCGCGAACTGGGAATTCGCATGGCCCTGGGGGCGCGGCGCAAGCAACTGCTGGGTGCGGCACTGGGGCGGGCACTGGTATTGCTGTCGGTGGGCTCGGCGGCGGGTTTGCTGCTGGGCATTCTGGCGTCGAAGGTGCTGTCGTACATCGTGTATCAGGCGTCGCCAAACGATCCGCTGGTTTTGGGCGGGGTGGTGCTCACGATGCTCGTACTGGGGCTCGTGGCTGCTTGGATTCCAGCCCAAAAGGCGCTAGCCGTAGATCCGATGATACTGCTGCGGGAGGAGTGAAGGGGGCGCGTCGTCGGGACCATTGGCCTTCGCTTTGGTGAACAGCCCTGGCCCCTCGAGGAGCGGCGAGACGTATTGCCCTCCGGCCCGCAGCGTTTCGATTACGGCTTTGTCCTCTCGGCTGATGGAAAGAATCATGTTCTTGATCGGACAACCGGCACTGCGCAATCGGCGGGCCACTTCAATCCCCGTCATCCCCGGCATATGGAGATCGATGATGGCGAAATCCGGCTGCTTGGCCAAAATGGTCTCCACCGCCGAGGGTCCGTCCGAGCACTGCCCCACCACGCGCATGCCATTCGCCTCGCTCAGCGCCGCGAATCCTTCCCGCACGATTGTATGGTCGTCCGCCAGCACCACAGCGGTACCCGCTAAATCCGCCATTTGTCTCCGCTCCGCGTCACGAACGCGGCAATTCCAACGGCACCCAAAGTTCCCGCGTGGTGGCTTTCGCCCTGCTCACAATACTCAGTGTTCCGCCCAACGCCTCTCGGCGCTGTTGGCGAATCGTTGCGGCCGTTGAATAACCACTTGCCGCCATATATCGTAACGCCGCTCCACTGTAGACCTCGAGATTCGGCGCCGGCCCTCCAAAACTGGACTTGCCCGTCCACTTTACGGTAATGCCGTCTTTTGTCCACAACGCCCGCTGCGCAGTCCCCGCGAGTGCCCTTATTGGCTTACCCTCTGAAGCGAAATCGTCCCAATCTTCTGATCGTCTTCGAATACATCGCCAACCAGCTTGTTGCCCTCGATTTTCATGGAAAACCGCAATACCGCGGGGCCGGGGTGCGCCTCAATCACAATCTGCTCACCGTCTATGCGACCCTTCGTGATGGGGAACTGTGCGTCCTCCGACGGACCCGCGGTGCCAGTGATGGTCGCGCCGTCCTGCTTCAGGCTGACGGCAGCCGTTCCCTGTTCGCCGGAATCGAGCACCATCGATCCCGTCCACTTGCCGTTTACGTCGGCGCCCCAAACCACACCTGCCAGCAGCAGGCATACCATCGCGAATCGGCGTATAGAATTCATCGTGATCCTCCCGGAACGAAACAGTCTCTCCAAGACTCATGAAAAGCTGTCCACGACGCTGGCTCGCCCGCATCGGCGAGCGCTTCATGAATCAAAAGGCTCCCGTGACCTGACGTGCATAAAACCTCTACTCCCGGCCGGTCCAGGATCAGGCTGCTGCGCGACCCGATCCGCACTGGCATGGCGAGAAGCCGGCAGCACACCGGACAGCGCGCGTGCTGATCTTGAACCGACCACCACAACGCGAACGTCGCAACAACCAGCAGCAGGCCCGGCAAAAGGAATGCGATAGCCCAGGTATCTCCACCCGCCCAAGGGATGGGCTGCGCCGCCACGAACTCGCCCCACGCTGCCACGATGCCGCATTCCACGAGCGCAGTCTTAGCGGCAAAGAACAGCATGGACCGCAGCCCCCCGCGTGCCAGAGCCATCCCGGCTATGAGCCACAGCAGCCATACCGCCGCGGCGAAAAACAGCGGTTCGCGCATGCGGCTTTCAATCGGCCGAACAGCCAGAAGCGCGCCGCTGGAGCCGGGAAGCCCCGCGCGCTGGCCCGACGTGCTCCACCTGGCGAGCAGACCGATTCTTCCGGACCGGGGCGCGAACGTCCGGATAGCCTGAATCTCGTGGCCCAGGAATCGGAAGGGCAGATGCGGGACGCTGCCGGCGACGCTGTAGAACTCAGGCGTGACTCGCAGGATCTCCCCGACGATTACGAAGCCTGCGATTTTCAGTTCGGGGCGCTCTTTCCGGCAAGCGGCGAGGTCGGTCACGTCGGGTGCCGCTTCGATGCCGAGCACTCTCCCGGAGCGCGACAACAAGGTCAAGTGGCCAGCCTGAGGAAACGGTAATTCCTGGAGCGCGTAGCGGCAGTATCGAAGACCATGTGTACCCGCCACGAGTGCTACCAGCAACGCCAGACATGCTGTCAAACAAGCCGTCGGATGGTCCAGGATCGGCTGCGGTTCGCGGCGCGACCGGCCCAGGTCCGCGGCATCCCAAAAGGCCCCACCGGTGAAGCCCAGCAGGCGCTGCCACGCGTCACGCCGGGAATCTCCTCGCTCAGCGAGAAGCGCATATGCGTGGCGGATTTCGGAAATCCACGGATCGACCCAATCGGCCCGCAACTCTCGCGGCACCAGCAGGGCGGCCAAACGGACCGCGTACTCGCAGAGGACAACCATGGGGCTCATGATTCCCGCCGCTGCCCGGCTATCACCGGGAACCGGTTAGCCGCGTTTTCCAAAGCACGCCTCCCCTCCACGGTGATCCGAAAGTACTTACGCGGGGGGCCAACCACCTCCGATGCGGCAGCCGCATCGCGGTCGGACCGAATGAACTTTGACTCCTCCAATCGGCGCAGGGCCGGATAAATCGTGCCGCTCGGCAGGCCGGTGGCTTCCATGATGTCGAATCCATAACGGTGGCCATCGCTCACGGCGCGCAAAATGATGGCCGAGGCCAGAGACAGCGGTGGGAACTTCGCAGACACTATTAGAATCTAGCATTCTACATAGTTAGTTGCAAGTGTGTTAGATGTAACTTAATTGCTGGCGGCGATCCGATACTGCCCCGCTACCGTGCGATCCACAAAATTGCTGGTGTCACGATCTTCGCGGAGCACGGCGATCCGGTCGGCCGTCCCCATGTAGATGGCCTCGGACGCGCACGATGCTGGTGGCGATCCAGGCAGATGCGGACATCGTCGTCGCGGCGTCCGGTGTCGGCTTTTCCAGCCACGACGTAGGAGCGACGTGGACCATATAACAGGCTGGCCTCCACGCACCGCACTGCTCCGTAGTAGCGTTTTCGGGCGACACCATTATCTTCTCGCCGTCGACCGGCCCTTTTGCCGCCGAGGGCGAATCTATCGGAGGACGGTCAAGCCGCGACCGTGAGGAAGCGGTGCCTTCCAATCCCGAACCCACCCCCGTAAACCCGCCAATCCGAACGCATCAACCCGCAATTGGCTTCGTTCCGCAACTGCACCCCGAGCCCCCTTCCAGCCACCTCGGCAATCCCCCGCGCACCGCGGGAACGGCGCCTTCCACTTTGTGGTAGCGTAATGATTTCACCCGAATTGGAGGGAATATGATGGAGGCCCTTGGCCTGATTGAAACGAAAGGTCTGGTCGGCGCAATCGAAGCTGCCGACGCCATGGTGAAGACGGCGAACGTCATCCTCACCGGCAAGGAGTACGTCGGCGCGGGCCTCGTTTGCATCACCGTGCGCGGCGATGTCGGCGCGGTCAAAGCCGCTACCGACGCCGGCGCCGCCGCCGCCCGCCGCGTCGGCGAGCTCGTTAGCGTCCACGTCATCCCGCGTCCCCATGAGGAAGTCGAGAAGTGCCTCCCCACCGGAGGACTGAAGAAGTAATTCCTGATGTTGGCCGACAAGGACCTCATCTCGATCCAGGAAGTCCGCACCAAGGTCGAGAAGGCATTCGCAGCCTGGCAGAAGTACCGTACCTATTCGCAGGAACAGGTGGATGCCATCGTCGAACGCATGGCCGCCGCCGCCCGCGCTCACGCCAAGCGCCTCGCTGACCTCGCCGTCGAAGAAACCGGCTACGGCAATGCCAAGGACAAGTACATCAAAAACCTCCTCACGTCCGATTGGCTTCCGCGCCGCATGCGCGGCATGAAAACCATCGGCGTTTTGCGCGAGTTGCCCGACGAAAAGCTGGTCGAGATCGGCGAGCCCATGGGCGTCGTGGCGGCCATCCTGCCCACCACCAATCCCACCTCCACCGCTATATATAAGACGCTCATCTCGCTCAAAGCCGGCAACGCCGTCGTCATCAGCCCCCATCCGCGAGCGCATCGCTGCACCTGCGCAACCACAGCGGTCCTCTATCAGGCCTCCGTGGAAGCCGGCGCGCCCGAGGACATCATCCAGTGCGTCGACGCCGCCACGCTCGAAGGCACCAACGCGCTCATGCGCCACGAACGCACCAGCGTTATTCTTTCCACCGGCGGTTCCGCCATCGTCAAAGCCGCTTATTCCAGCGGCAAGCCGGCATTCGGCGTCGGCCCCGGCAACGTCCCAGTCCTCGTCGATACCTCGGCCGATCTCGAAGATGCCATCCCCAAAGTCGTCGCCGGCAAGTCGTTCGATTATGGTACCGTCTGCTCGAGCGAGCAGGCCATCGTCGCCCATGCCTCCTTGCGCGACCGCATCCTCACCTTACTCAAAGCGCAGAAAGCTTACATCGCCAACGACGCCCAGAAGGAAGCGCTCGGCAAGCTGCTCATCATGCCCAATTGGACGGTGAACCCGAATTGCGTCGGACAGGCGCCCACCAAAATCGCCAAAATGGCCGGTTTCGAAGTGCCCGCCGACACCTCCATCATCTGTGCCGAAGTGAGTGGCGTCGGCAAGCAGCATCCGCTTTCCGCCGAAAAACTCTCTCCCGTCCTCTCGCTCTACTTCCTGCCCGATTTCAATAGCTGCCTCGATACCTGCTACGCCCTGCTGAAGTTCGGCGGCCTCGGCCATACCGCCGTCATCTATTCCAAGAACGACGCGCGCACGCGCGAGTACGCCATGCGCATGCCCGCGTACCGAATCCTGGTGAATACACCGTCGCCGCAGGGATCCACCGGCATCACCACCAACGTGTTCCCCTCCATGACGCTCGGCTGCGGCGCCGTGGCGAATAATTCCACCTCCGATAACGTCGGACCGCAGCACCTCATCAACATCAAGCGTCTCGCATTCGTGGTCCGCAAGCCCGAAGAAGCCTTCGAAATGCCGCTCGATTACAACGCCGCCACTTACCCCGGTGCCGCCGGCGCGCCCGCGGCCGATCTCGCCATCGATCGCAATACCGTCGCCGCCGCCGTCGAGCGGTACCTCGCCTCGCGCGCCAAGCCGGCGGGCGGGCCGCCCTGTTCATGCGAGCATCCCCAACCCGCGCCCCCCAACGTCACCGGCGATGTCGTGGATCGCTTTCTCGCCCGCCGCGGCGGCGGTAAACCATCCGCCGGGTATGGCTGACTGCCCAAGGAGTGCCCCATCGAGCCCGCGCCCGCCGAGCCTCAGGCGCCTCCCGCGCCACCCGCTCCCAAGCCGGTGGACTTCGTCTGCGAAAACGACGTGCGCGAGGCCATTCGCGGAAAACGTAAAATCTACATCGGGCCGAAGACGATTGTCACACCGTCTGCCCGTGACCTCGCCGGCCCCGATGATATTCTGGTGTTGGCGTAGGACAGAGGCAACAACGTGGATTTAAACCTCGACACTTTGAAGCGCGAAATCCTGGAGTATCTCGAATCGTCCGGCCTCGCCGTTTTCCACGGCCACCCCGGCGGCCTCGATAGCCACGGCATGGTCCTCTGGGACGTCGAGCGCCACCCCGATTACCAGACGTTCCTCGAAGTCGCCGTCAAGTGTGAGACCCGCCTGATCGTCTTCGCCAGTCGTGAATTCACGGCTTCCGACGTGGACGACCTTGTATCTCAACTCGACGGCCTCGACCTCGATCGCGACGAGAAGCGCGAGTTCGAAAAACGCGTCCGCGCCATGCGCCCCTACGAAGGCGTCACCTGCTCCCTCGAACTCGCCTTCGACTACCACTCGCGCCTCTACGTCTACCAGATGCAGCCCGATTGGTACGACGAATTCCTCAGCGCCGAAGACGAAATCATGTCTCTGCTTTCCGACGCCGAAGAGATGGACGACGACGACGAGCCCCTCGGCGGCTACTTCTCCAAAAACTAACCCCGATGTGCCGCGCCCAACCCACACCGCGCCACGACCATCTCATACCGCGCCACGACCAACCCATTCCGCGCCACGACCATCTCATACCGCGCCACGACCAACCCATACTGAGCCGGGCCCATAGGGCACCCCGCGAGGGAGCGGTGCTTTTCCCTCCAATCCCCACCGTCGACTCCGTGGCCTCCGCAACCTCCGTGCCCTCTGGCCTTGCCTTTTCCCGGCGCCTCCGCGACGCCGACACCCGAAGCCTCCACCACTCCGCGCCCTCTGCCACCTCCGCGCTCTCCATTTTTGATTCTGTTTTTTCTCCGTGCCTCCGTGCCTCTGTGGTGAACTCTTATTTCTTGCCCTTCTCCGCGGCTCTGCGGTGAATTCTTCCCCGACTAGCATGCCCCCCTCCCGCTGGCTAATCCCCACCATCGACCTCGAAGCGGCCAACCGCCTGTCCGCCGCTCTCCACATCGCCCCGCTCGCCGCCCGAGTGCTCGTCCGCCGCGGCCTCGCCGACCCCGCCGCCGCGCACCGCTTCCTCGTCGCCTCGCTCGACGATCTCCATGACCCCTTCCTTATGCTCGGCATGCAGGCCGCCGTCGATCGCCTGCGCAAAGCCATCCACAACGGCGAGAAAATCCTCATCTATGGCGACTACGATGTCGACGGAACCACCTCCGTCGTCTTGCTCACCAAAGCCGTGCAGATCGCCGGCGGATCGGCCGCCTATCACGTGCCCCACCGCCTCAAAGAAGGCTATGGCATGCGCCCCGAGGTGGTGGAAACCGCCGCCGCTCAGGGCGTCACTCTCATCATCAGCGTCGATACCGGCATTCGCGCAGCCGAAGTCGTCGAGCGCGGCAATCAGCTCGGCATCGACACCATCGTCACCGATCATCACCTGCCCGACATCGCGCTGCCGCCCGCCGTCGCCGTGCTCAATCCCAATCAGCACGATTGCCGCTACCCCGAAAAGAATCTCTGCGGCGCGGCCGTAGCATTCAAGCTGGCGCACGCGCTCCTCTCGACGCTCGGCTGGGACGAGGCCAAGCTGCGCCGCGTCATGGAAGGGTTCCTCAAGATCGTCGCCATCGCCACCGTCGCGGACGTCGTGCCGCTCACCGGCGAGAATCGCATCATCGTGAAGCATGGGCTCGATGGTTTGGGCAAGGTGCGCAATCCCGGCTTGCGCGCCCTCCTCGACGTCGCCGGGTTTTCCGATGGCGCCATCCCCACCTCGCGCCAGATCGCCTTCCAGATCGCGCCCCGCCTCAATGCCGCCGGCCGCATGGACACCGCCCAAACCGTCATCGATCTCTTCCTCTCGCCCGACCCCGCGCGCGCCCGCGAGCTCGCCCAACAACTGGACGCTCATAACGTCGATCGCCAGCAGGTGCAAGCGCAGATCCGCGACCTATGCGAACAGATGCCTGTCACCGATTCCACCGCCGCGCTGGTCTACTACGGCGAAGATTGGCATCGCGGCGTGCTCGGCATCGTTGCCAGCAAACTGGTGGACCGCTATCACCGTCCGGTTTTCGTCCTCGGCCGCAACGCCGAGGATGGCCTCGCGCAAGGCTCCGGCCGCAGCATTCCCGCGTTTCATCTGCTCGAGGCGCTGGAATCCATGCCGGAACTCTTCGTCAAATTCGGCGGCCACATGCACGCCGCCGGCGTCACGCTCGATTGCGCCCGCGTCGAGGAATTCCGCGAGCGTCTCAACGCCTACGCCGCCCGCCTCCTCGGTCCCGAAGACTTTGTTCCCTTTTGGGACATCGACGCCGTGCTCGAATTACGCGACATCAATGACCGCGCCGCCGATGGCCTCTTCGCGCTCGCGCCTTTCGGCCACGGCCACGAGCCGCCCTGCTTCGCCGCGTTCAACCTGGAGGTCGCGGCAGTACCCACCGTCGTCAAAGAGAAGCACCTGCGCGCGCCGCTCCGCCAGAACGGCCGCCTGCTGGTGTTCAAGGCCTGGAACTTCATCGAGCGCGCCGCCGAATTCACGCCGGGAGCGCGCGTCGATGCCGTCTTCCAAATCGAGCCGGACTCGTATTCCGCCGCCGGTTGGTCCCTCGTGCTGCGCGACGTCCGTCCCGCCGCTACAGCGTGCAACCCAGATTCAGAGCGGCATTGATCACGATCTGAACATCCACCGCGTTCACCACGTGGTCGCCATCCAAATCGTTCAGGCCTTGCGCCTTGCCCAGCGCCTCGTTGATCTCGGCCTGCGCGTCGATCACCGTGAACAGCCCGTCCTGATTCAAGTCGCACGGGCTCGCCGTCACGGTCAGGGTAGTCGAACCCGCAATGGAATTAAGCGTCGCGCTGATCGTGCTGCTGCCGATCCCCACGGTAGTCGCCAGCCCTCCCGACGCGCCGGACGTGATTGTCGCAATCGCCGTCTTCGTCGATGCCCACGCTACCTGCGTGGTCAGATTCTTGGTGCTGGTGTCGCTGTATGTGCCCATCGCGGTGAACTGCTCGGCGCCGCCGATGACCACCGACGGGTTCGCGGGTGTCACCTGGATTGATTGCAGCACCGCCGTCGCTCCCACCGAGACCACAATATTCACCGGCGTCCCCGGAGCCACCGAAATCCCGCTGGATGGGCTGGTGCTGATCACATCCCCGGCGGGCACCGTAGGGCTGGTGGCGCTCGTCACGTTCCCCACTGTCAGCCCCGCGTTGACAATCGTGGTCTCCGCCTGGTTCTGCGGATCGCCCACCACGTTCGGCGTCGATACCGTCTGCACGATGGCCGTGGAATCGGTCGCAGTCACCTCCTGCGCTCCTCCGCCGGTTGCCATGGCGGTGTTGACTTGCGGAGAAGTCGCGCTGGGCGACACGTTCACCGTCACCATGATGGCGGGATAGCTCTGTCCCGCCGGCAGCGCGTTCGAGTTCGTACAGGAAGGCGCCGCGGCGCAATTCCACGCCGATCCTCCCGACATGGAAACCAGCGTTTCGCCCGCGGGCAAAGTGTCGGTCACCGTCACCGGTTCGCTGATGCTTGCCGTTCCGGAATTCGTCACCACGATGGTGTATTCCGCGTTCTGCTCGTTCGGCCCGAAAACGCCGTTGTGCATTTTCGCGATCGAAAGCGCCGGTGCTCCGCCGGGGTTCGCCACCGAAAAAGCAAACACGGCCTGCGGATTGCAGCCTGATCCGCCCGTGTTCACAATCAGGATTTGCACATAGCCCACCGCGGCCAGATCGCCGGGGTTCAGTTGCATCTTGAGCTGCGTCGAACTCTGCACCGTGATCGTGCGGGAGACGAAATTCCCTCCGCCAGTGTCAATCGACGCCGAGGTATTCCCGTTCGTCGTAAAGCCCGTTCCTGTGACGGTCACCATCCTGGCGCTGCCGGTAACCGTAGGCATCACTCCCGTGATAGTATCCACAACGCCGGTGACCGCCAGGGGATTGCTCGTCGTCGCGACGTTGAAATTAGCGGTCGCGACCAACTCGCCGGTCAGAGACTGATCGTACGGACTGCTGGAAGAAGAACCCAGATCGCCTCCCCATTGCACGAAGTTTACGCCCGACCCGCCCGTGGCCGTGATGGCATAAATCGTCGAAGGACTGTACGGGTAAAACGCATCGAGTCCTCCATCCGTGCCGTTGTTGGTGGCCGGCGGCGGCACCGTTGTGACCTGAACGCCGGGGCAGAATTGAGACGAGATGGATGGCAGGATGATTACCCGAGAGCTCGGCGTGTAGTTAGCAACGTAGTCGCCGCCGCTGGCTCCAATTGTGGTGTTGAGCGAATTCAGGTCGCCGCTTCCGCTGCCGTTCCACACGCTAAAGAGGTACGTTTCGTTGGTGGTCACCGGAGATTGAGTCACCGCGCTCGCGGGGCACGTCGTGCCGGTCCATCCGCTCGCGCATAATTGCAGAGTCTGCCCGGGGGCAAACCCCGGCCCGTCCTGCGACACGTCGAAATTCACCGGCGTGTATCCTACGGTCTTCGCATTGCCGTGGCTGGTTTCTTCCACTCCGATGGTAAATCCGGGCGAAATACCGAAGACGAGATCCGACGCGTCCCCCGTAATCGCCGTCACCGCGTCGTTGACGAAGAACGCCGTCACCGGATTGCCCTGATAGGTTGCGAGATCCGTCGTCAGATAGAGGTTGGCGAACGAGGCGAACGGCATCTCGAGCGGTACATTTTTCCAGTCAAAGAATGTGTACCCCGATTTGGCCGTGGTGCCCAGACTGATGTACTGACGATCCAAAAAGTAGTTCGTCGAAACGCCATTGATGATCAGCGTGCCGGGCGAGGGGTTGATCGTAACGCTGCCGACGCTGCTGGCTGCCGCCCCATTGTTCGCCGCGACGGTCGGATTGTAAGCATGAACCGGAATGAAGCTGGCCAGGTAATTGGTGATGGCCGGCGCGGATGTGGGGCTCAAAAGCGTCCCATTCCCCGCCGAATTTGTGATGGTGATGGTTTGACTCTCCGACGGCGCATCGACCGTTGAGAATTGCGGGTTGCCATTCCAGTTCCCGAAGACATAAGGCTGATTGTTCAGTATCTGCAGCGTCTGTTGGTGCGAATCGAGCGGTATGCTCAGCGTGTGCTGCGAGCCGATCGCCCAATTCTTGAAGACGCACGGCGCTGTGCAGGCCGTATTGTCCACCACCAGGTTCAGCCCGCTCGGATTGGTGTCCACCGTAACCGCGGTGGGCGCGAACCCGTACAGACGCATGATGCCGTCCAGGTCCCCCGTTGTATATTGCGGCAGACTCGTGCCGAGTACGATGCCCGCCGGAATGCTCTCCAGAATCGGCTCTGTGCCGTATCGCGAGAACAGGAAGGAGCTGTACTCCATGATGGACGCGTAGTTATACAGCCCCGAATCGGTCAGCGTGGGCAGAATATCGAAGTTGGCGTGCTGCGGCTTGTCCACCGCCCCTTCGTTGTAAGTGACGTACGAGTTGCGGTCCACGCGCGACTGCTCGTGATAGAGGCCGAGAGCGTGCCCCATTTCATGCAGGATAGTGGTGACGGTGCAGTTCTCGGATCCGCCGATCGGCTGGATGGGATTGACGGGGTCGCCGCGCATGCCCACGATGGCCTCGCACGCGCCGCTTTCATCGCCTACCGTGAAGTTGAAATTCACCTGGAAGGTATCGCTGGCAGCCGCCGGCACCCATTGAGCTACGCCCGCGAGTTGGGTGTTCGCCTCGCTGATCGCGGCGCTGATGTTGGTTGCCGTACTGGAGAGTTGGCCGGTGTTGATGGTGATGGTGTACGGCACTCGGACCGCGCCATTCACCACCGGCCACAACCCTGACGTGTATTGCAGGCTGGGCTCGATGGTCGCGGATTGCGGCCGCACGCGCACTCCGCCCGCGGCGGGCCGTCCGGCGAAACGGCCCTCCGCCACGTCCCGCTCGTCGCCCAAAATCATGTCGCTCTGATATACGGCCCGCCCGTTCTTCACTTCGTAGGTGATCTGCCGTCCGTGGAGCAGCGTGGTTCCCTGTCGCAGAGGATTCGGCGGCGTGGTGACCGGAGCGGTGTAATAGATATTCAGGAAATCTTCCGCGCCGTGCTGGCCGAGCGCTTCGACGCGCACCTGGTTCACGCCCGGACGCAGCGGGATCGGGGTCGCGGTCCTCCACTCGAGCGTGTGCCCGTCTTCGGATAACGTGACTGCGGCCAAGTCGCTAAAGCCGCGCTGGTTTTTCCAGAGCACGCGCTTGTCGCCGCCGGTCCAGGCGAGCGTGCCGCGCAGAACGATCGCGGGTTCGCCGGTGACGATGGTTCGGCCCTTCTTGGCGACCGGTTCCACAATACGTAGCCCGGCGTTTTGGCCGAACGCCAACCCGCAGCACATGAGCGGAAGACAAACCAATACACGAGAATTCAGGCAGGTCACTAACCCCTCCGAGAGGCAGATGTGAGTCAGTATACAGTACCGGTCTCGACCGCGGACCCCCCTGAATAAGTAGGTACGGTACTACTCGCGGTCAGGCAGATTGGCCGGCAAGGCGCAATTCGTCCTCTATTTCGTAGATTCGATCCTCAATTTTGCGGGTGGGGGCGTTGGCCGCCTTGGCGTCCTCGAGTTTCTTCTTCGCGGTGGCCAGTTGCTTCTGCAAACCGGCAACCTTGGGATCGGGCTTGGCTTCGGGGGGCTTCACGGGTGCGGGAGCTTTGGCGGCGGACGCGGGCGGGGGCGGCGCGGCCGGTTTGACCGGTTTGGCGGACTTCTTCGCCTTGCCCTTGGCGGATGTTTTGAAGCGGAATGCCGTCACAGCGGGCGGCGGCTTCAAATGCGCGCCGAAATCCGCCCGGTACTCCTCGGCAATCGACACGGCTTCGGCGAGCAGTTCGCGAAATCGCGTTTCCATCGCCTGTTTCGCCTGCGTCCGAAGGTTTTCACCCTGCAGCTTCCATTTCTGATAGTCGGAGATCACGTCGGCCATGAGATTGGTTGTAGCACGTTACAGCTATTTCGGCGGGTCCGGCCCAAGCACCGGAAACGACGTGATGCGCAGGCGCGCGGCCCCATAGGGAATGAGCGTCACGGTCTGGTCCTTGCCGGGCGCGATTACCGGGCTTTGTGGAGGCGGCGCCGCGCTATCGTCGACGATCACCCATTGCGGCAACCGCCTCGCCTTCACGCGAAGAGTGACGGGCGGTGTGGCGCGATCGAAGGGCTGCCGCGGCACCGGCGATTCCGTCACCTGGAACGACGCCGCCGGGTTGTCCGCGTCCACGCGCAGTCCATAATTCCAGGCCGATGTGGGATAGACCTCGTAATCCGTCACGGGGCCGGTCTGTTTGAGCTTGGTCCAGCTTTCTCCGATGGCGAGCGAATAGACCAGCGGTCCGCGCTCTATGGAAATCGATCCGTTGAAGCCGGCAATCGTCCGCATCTTCATCGGCAGAACGATGTCCACGCGATCGCCCTTCTGCCACTCCCTGTCGATCCGCTGAAAGGACGCCGCGCGCACGCCATCCACATTCTGTCCGTTGACCGTCACGGCCGCCTCGCTGGCCCATGACGGAATGCGGAGGTACAGCGGGAAACGCAGTTTCGCGGCCGGCGACACGGCGAGCGAGACGCGATCGCGGAACGGGTATTCGGTGGCCTCTTCGATTGCCACATCCACGCCTTTCACGCTGGTCAGTACGCGGCTGGGCGCATAGGCGGCGAGCGCGAGCCCATCGTCTGCCGATGCCATCCACAGCGACGCCGCGAATTTCGGCCAGCCCTGGTGGAGGTTCGCGGTGCAGCAGCCGTAATTGGGCTCAAGGCCGAAGAGATTCGATTCCGGCCCGTTGGTGCCCCAGTCGCGCTGTCCGAGCGAGCACATGACCTGGTTGGGCTGCTGATCATATTGGTGCTCCCAAAGATCGGCCGATTGTCCGCCGGGCAGCGGATTGTACGCGATTTTTTCCAGCCGGTCGCCCAACGCGGGGTCGCCCAGCGCGGCTAGATCGAGTTCCAGCGAGAACATGGTTTCCACCACCGCGCACAGCTCCGTCCCTTGCGAGGGATTGCGTCCGGCGAAGTGCTCGTCGGCGCTGAACATGCCGTTGGGCAGTCCCTGGAATTCGTCGAGCGCGTGAAGCATGCGGGCGGTGGCGGCGCGGTCGGCGGCGTCGTGGGAAATCAACTGCCACAGCGCCGCGGTCTTCAGCCCCATGGCGTTGTTGACGCCGTGCGAATCGTGGTGCGCCTCGTCGCGCGGCACCTTGCCGGGAAACGGAAAGTTGACGAAGAGTTTCTCCCAGTCGAACCCCTGCTCTTTCAGTTGCCGCGCGAGATCGAGCAGGCGTGCATCGCCATCGCGATTGTAGAGCCACAGAATGCTGGCCAGCTCGTCTTGCCAGCGATAGATGGCCCATTCCTTGAGCGGCTCGGACGCAAGCTCGCGGCTCTGATAGGCGAAGTATTTCTCCATCACGGGAATCACGCGCGCATCGCCGGTGGCTTCCTGATACTGAGTGAGCACCTTCAGCATGATCATGAGCGGCCACCAGTCGCGATTCTTGGACGGTCCGATGGCGCCTTCGGCGGATTGATGGGTGAGCGTCCATTCGATCCACGGTTTGACCTTGGCGACCAGCCTGGGGTCGTCGAGCAGGTACGCCAGCGGCACGAGCCCGTCGAGATAATAAGGACCGCGCTCCCATCCCTCGCCCGATCCTCCCAACCAGGCGGAATCGGGACCGACGTCGGGCCAGAATTCGTCGAGGTGTCCGGTGAGCGCCTGCGCCTGCAGTTGCAACTGATCGCGGAGCCAGCCCGCCGGTTTCACGGACGTCAGCGGAAGGCGGTAGAAGACATTCTCGGCGAGCGGCGCGCGATTTTTCACCGGCGGCGGCGCGGCGGCGGGAAGCGAGGCGGCGGCCAGAACGAGCGCCAGTATCGGTCTCATTAGTCTCAGTGTAAGAAATTTCGCCGGTGAGCGACTAAGGATAATAGGAAAGGCACCGCTCCCTTGCGGTCGCGGCTCAGTATGAGAACACAAAGCGTCGTTATGAAAATGCAAAGCGTCGTTATGAAGAATGTTGGCTGTTTCTTCTTGTATACAGTAGTAGCTATGGCGCAGACGCCGGTGGACGGAATCTGGCTGGGGACGCTATCGGCCGGCGGGGGCAAGCTGCGGGTGCAGGTGCAAGTTAAAAGCGATGGCGGAAAGCTTTCCTGCACGCTGGACAGCCTCGACCAGGGGGCCATGGGGCTGGCTTGCAATAACGCGCAGCTCGACGGCAAGCGGTTTTCGTTCGCCGTTCCGGCTGTGAAAGGGAGCTGGGCCGGAACGCTGGCCGAAAACGGGACCCAACTCGATGGCACGTGGACGCAAGGGCAAGGTATGCCGCTGAACTTCACGCGCCAGCAAAGCGCGCTCACGGCGAAAGTTCCCGAGCCGCCGAAATACGACGAAGCCATGGCGCCTGTTCCGGTGGCCCAACTGAAGGCGGTGCTGGATCGCGATCTCGGGGCGGCCTTAAAGGACGGCGGCGGGGTGGCGATCGGGGTGGTCGAGCACGGCGTGCGCAAAATCTTCACGTACGGGCCGATAAAGGAGGATTCGATATTCGAAATCGGATCGGTGACCAAAACTTTCACCGCACTGATGCTCGCCCAGATGGTGGAGCAGAAGAAAGTGAAGCTGGACGAGCCGGTGCGGGAACTGCTGCCTGCCGGCACGGTGGCCAAACCCGAGGGCGCGGAGATCACGCTGCTCGATCTGACGGCGCAACATTCGGGACTTCCGCGGCTGCCCGACAATCTGAATGCTTCGAGTCTGGTGGACCCCTATGCCAACTATCATCCCGCGGACCTTTACCAATATCTTGCGAAGCACGGTGTCGCCAAGCCGGCGGATGCGCCGTTCAATTACAGCAATCTCGGGGTGGGTCTTCTGGGGCAGGCGCTCGCCAACCGCGCCGGGACTACGTATCCCGAATTGCTAAAGGAACTGGTCGCCACGCCGCTGAAACTCACCGACACCACGGTGAAACTCTCGCCGGAGCAGGAGAAGCGATTCATGGAAGGCCACAATGCCCAGCATCAGCCGGTGCAGCCGTGGAATTTCGACGCCCTTGCCGGCGCGGGAGCGATCCGCTCGACGGCGGGCGATCTGCTCACATACCTCGAGGCGCAACTTCATCCCGACCGCGTTGCGGGCACGCTCGCGAGCGCGCTCGCTCTGTGCCACGAGCCGCGCGGCGATGTGGCGCCCAACATGAAAATCGGCCTGGCGTGGATCCTGCAGACCGACACTGGCAGCTTCTGGCACAACGGGGCGACCGGCGGGTACAGCAGCTACGCGGTCTTCAATCAGAAGGAAGACTATGCAGTGGTTGTCCTCTTCAATACCACGCTTGGGCCCGACGGAAGTTTCGCCGATAACCTGGGACAGCACATCGCCCAACGCCTGAGCGGCAAACCGGCGGTCGCGCTTCGTTGACTGTCGAATTCGGCGTCCAGCAATCTGTCCGAACATTTGACGCAGACGGAGTGCGGCTGTGCTGGCGCAGTTGAAACAGAAACTGCGGCCCGGCGGTACGCCCTCACCAAACGCTCGAATTTTCGCTGGATTCGCCCAGCCTAGAGCGCTTACTGGATGCCTTTGCGGGGCGGGGCGTTGGTAAAGTCGAGGTCGTTGGCCTTGAAAACGATGGGGCGATCGAGCACCATTTCCACCGTCGAGCCTTTGGAGATGACAGCGTCGGGTCCGTGCGAGGCGAGGACGTAGATCAATCCGCCGGCCAGCCCGGCGGCGGCCCCAACCCCAATTCCAGTCAGCGCGTGTCCGCCGGTGGCGCCGGCAATGCCGCCTACGGTTGCGCCTATGCCGGTGGTCTCCGAGACGGTTCTAATGTCCGCGGGCGTGTCCTTGCCTTCGCTCCGGACTTTGCCTTCGGCGCGGTCGAGCTCGCCCGTGGCGCTGGCGTCCATTCCGTCCATGCGCGAACGCAGATCGCGCGTCACGCCGTTCGGGAGGGTAAGGGTGTCGAAGCGGATGTACAATTCGCCGCGGCCTTTGACGCGTCCCGGCTTCTTGACTTCCGTCACCGTTCCAGCCACCCAACTGCCCACGGGAATCACGATCCGTCCGCCGGCAAGGACGGGAAAGGCAGTCTCCAGGTACACCCGGTCGCCTTCCTGCGATTGCTTGGTGCTAACGCTGTTGATCAGACTTAAAGGAACCTTGGTTCCAGCGCCAAGGGTGTAAGCGTCGACTGCGGGCGCCGCAGTTGGTGGAGCGGCAGGCTGCGGCGTCTGCGCCGCCAGACCACCGGCCAAAAACATCATCAGCAAAGGCCGTACCGACATCCAGTCTCCTTACTCGATTCTAGCTTATCTCTAGAAACGTGCCGGAAGCCCAAATAGTTGCAGCCAAAGCTATTGGACAGCGAGTTTGAGGCTGCCGGAGCTCTGCGTTCCCACGGACACCTGGATTACCGCATCGGCCGGGACCCGCGGCGGCAACTGGATGTTCAACTGATAGAGGCCCGCGTACCCCGGGGTCACACCGGCATATAGGACGAGATTGGGCGGCAAGGCGGCGCCATTCAGCGAAACATTCAGGCTGGTGGATGAATCGATGGCGGCCGCCGTGCTGGGGGCCTCCCCGGGCGTGGGATCCGGATTTGTGGCTCCCAATCCGGTGGCATAGACCACCACGTATTCTCCGGGCTGCCCCGGGGAAGCATCGGTAAGTAGAGATCCGTTGAGGTGGGTAGCTATGGCGAACCCTGTGCTGGTAGAGAAGAGCGCTGGCGCGTTGCCCACCAGGGAGATGGTTACCGCCGGTCCGGCTACGCCGTCGCGAACCACGCGAACGGTCGCGCTCCCGGCGATTTCCGTGCTCGGAATCAGGAAGTTGATTTGCGATGGAGAAACATAGAGCAGAGGTGCTCGCCACGTGTCCACGCCGACCTGGACGCTCGAAAGTTCGGTCGGAAGAATCGCCCCGCCCGATTGCGGGCCACACGCGGCGATGTCCCAGGATAAGTTCGACCCGAAGATGGTGAGAACGGAGTTGGGAGCAAACGGACCCACGGAATAATCTGAAGCGTTGACGATGTCGTTAGCCGTATAAGAAGGCGCCTGCGCCCACAAAATCCCGGGTATTACCAGGACGGCCAGGACGAAGGGATTTGGGAGCATTTTAGCTCAGTAGTTAAGGGGACGGTGCGAAAATTCTCTTAAATTTGTCAGCGTGCTGCAAACTATAGTTCGGAACAAATCTTTTCTTGACCTCCACATAGAATTCGCTTACGCTTTTTTTATATAACCCAGGCGTCACTGAGAACTGGGAGGCGCTGTTCAATGAAAATCGCGTCAAAATTTTGTGCGAGCTGAGGGAGAGAATTCGGGGAAATGATCTGTGCTCACGAAAATTGAAATCGACTTCCTAATTCTTTGCCTTCAGACCGAGCTAAGAATCGTGGATCGGGCGATCGTCGAACTCGAGCGAAGAGCGCGCGAAGAGCATCCACGGCTGGCGATACCTCAAAAGCTGCCTCCCGCGCGCCAAGAGAGCCGGGTCCGTATCGGAGACGGTTGGACCCGTCACCGGCGGCGCGCGTCCTGAGAGGTATCCCGACGTCCCCTTTGGTAACTCCGAGTAAGCTCCATGTAGACGCCTAAGTCGCGGTCAAGATCGGATTGCGTGCCATCGAAATAGAAGTTACGAATCGGGATACCGCCGTGATCGCGGCTGATGCGCGGGTAAATGGCTTCCGAGACAATTCCATTCATGCAGGTGAACGGGCTGATATCGATGATACCGGCGGCGCCTTTCCTGGCGAGATACACAGCCTTGCCGACGTTGAGCACCATCTCGCCGAACGCCCCTTCGCGCGGCAAATAGGGTTGCGCGGCCTCTAGAATGTCGTAGATATCCGGCTCCTCGCGGCCGGCGAAATCTTCCGCAAAAGGCGCCAACAGGACATGCTCGTCGCGTTTTTGTACGCGCTTGCGAACCCACGCGCCCAAGGCCTCCGCGGTCCAGATCCGGCCAGTCAGCTTGAGTTTGCGAAAATGCTCGGAATTGGTGTACCAGATCCACTCCACGATGTCTGATACCCAGGCTTCCGCGCCGTAGGCTTCGAGCGAGCGCACCAGGTCCTCGTTGGAGAACGTATTGAGGCGGCAAAAAATCTCGCCAACGATGCCGATAAGCGGAAGGTCGCGCTGGCGTCGCGGCGCGATTTCGCGGAAGCGATTTCGCCCGCGGACGAGCGAATCGCGCAGCAAGAGAAGCTGCACCGCCGGCTCGAGCGGGGCGCGTTCGAGGGTAGCGCAAAGATCGGCCAACGATTCCTCATAGGCGCATTCCGTATCGCCGCGCCTCTCCTCATGAGGGCGCTGGATGAGCAGCAGTTTCTGCAGCAGGTCGGCGCAAAGCAGCGCCCGCCACGCGGTTCGCACGAAAGGTTTGGAGAGCGTGCCCAGTCCGTCATAGGCATTCCGGCTGGTGGGCGAAAGGATTTCCACGGCGCTGTGGCCATGGGCATTCAGGATCTGCCGCAGATAGGGGGCATACTGACCGAACCGGCAGGGACCCTCGGCCGTCGGCATGAAGAAAGCTACCCGCGATTCGTCGATTCCCGGCCGCTCCAGCACCTTCATAAAATCGCCAACCGTCACCTTCGCCGGGTAGCACTCATCGCCCGACGTGTAGCGCGCACCGAGTTCGCGGGTGCGATGGTCCGAGGGCGGCGTGGGTTCGGCTTCCAATCCGACGGCGCGAAAGGCGGACGCAAAGGCTTGCGCGCTTCCCCATGCCATGGGTGGAATGTAAATGCGCTTGCCGGTTAGTGGATGGCCGCTTTCGCCGCGGGAGGCTGCTCTTTCGGCGGTTGATAACATCGCAGAATTCCTTTGCTGTCGAGATAGGCTTCGCAGCGCGTCATATAGCCGGCGTCGTTGCCGTGTCCATCGAATTGCAGGACAAGAAGCGGCGCTCCAGCGGCCTCACGGGCGAAGTGTTTGATGTAGGAATCGGGCCCGCATTTGAAATTGGTGATGTACACCATGTGCAGATTGGGACGGCTGGCGGCAATCCGCGCGGCCTCGAGGATTTTGCGGCCGGAAGTCCAATACATGTTCGTTCCGGGATCGGGCGATTCCCGGCCGGTCACCAGAAAATCGAGCGGGATGACGTTCGCGCCATAGCGTTGCCGCAGCTTGCGGGGGATATCGCAGTTCACGCCGCGGTCGTAAATGTTGTATCCGCGGCCCGCCAGCACTAGCCCCGGTTCTCCGGTGCCATCGAGCATTTCGAGCGCCCGGCGGCCGGCGGCGAGCAGTTTCTCCTGGAATTCGCGCTGCGCGCTGTAAGCGGCGTCGCAAGCGCGATCGCTCGCGCGCTTCGTCACGCCGATGCGCGCGACGGCCTCGGCGAGTCCTTTCTTCACCTGCGCCGGACCGAGCTGAAAATGCAGCGTCGGGATCAGGAATTTGTGCTGGTGCGGTTCGAGCGCGGGCGCGGAACGCAGAACCCAAGGCAGCGTCTGACTCCACGGGCAGTAGTGGGAGCTGCACGATTCGGCGGCGGCTTCGGCATCGGCGATGTTGGGCACGAGCACGTAGTCAACCCCGGCATCCAAGAGCGATTTCACATGGCCGTGGGCCACCTGTACCGGATAGCAGGGCTGGGCGACGGCCATCTCGATTCCGGCGGCCGAAATGCGCGCGTCGGTAACGCCGGAAAGGACGGTATCGATGCCCAGTTCGTGGAAATAGGCCCGCCAGAACGGAAGGCGATCGAGCAGACTCATGGCGCGCGGCAGGCCGACGCGCAGAGGCGCTGAACCGGCCGTGGCCTGCGGCCATCGCAGCAACTCCTCCCGGTAGGCGAACAGGTCCTCGATTACCGGTTTACGGCCGCTGACCGAGGGTTTGCGGAACTTGTCGGAGCACTTGTCGCCCCAGTAGCTCTTCTGCCCTTCAATGACGAATTCCTTCATGTCGCAGGAATTCGAGCATGCCTGGCATACGAAATCGCGGGTGGTCAGGTGAAGCTTGTGGAGGTCGTATCCCCGAAAGCGCGATGGAGCGCCGATGGCCAGGCGCCACTGGCGCGCGATCAACGCCATCCCGATCGCCCCCATGACGCCGTTATAAGGCGGGACGGTGATCTTCTTGCCGAGCAGGCTGGCGAAAGCGGCGGTGACGGAGTCGTTATAAGCCGTGCCGCCCTGAAAGTAGATCGCGCTGCCGATCTTGCGGCCGCGGACGACGCGATTGAGGTAGTTGAGCGCAATCGAGTAAGCCAGGCCGGCAACGAGATTCGGCACCGTCTCGCCATTGTTGAGCCAGCCGGTGACGTCGCGTTCCATGAACACCGTGCAGCGCTCTCCGAGGCGCGAAGGATTGCGGGCGGAGAGCGCCAGCTTCGCGAATTCGTCCTTGATGCTGATTCCCAGCTTTTCGGCCTGCTCCTCGAGGAACGATCCGGTGCCCGCCGCGCAAGCTTCGTTCATGGCGAAATCCACCACCACACCGTTTTCGATGGAGATGAACTTGGAATCCTGGCCGCCGATCTCGAAAATGGTGTCGACCGGCTCGCCGCCGAGAGTGCTGCTGATATGGACGGCGCCGGTTTTGTGGGCGGTAATCTCGTCGTTCACCACGTCGGCGCCCACGAATTCGGCAATCAATTCCCGGCCCGAGCCGGTGGTGCCGACTCCCTGTATCAGGAGGCGCGATCCCCAGCGTTCGGCCACTTCGGCCAGCCCTTGCTGGACAGCTTCGATCGGGCGCCCGGCGGTGCGCAGGTACACATCGTGGATGACGGTGCCGAATTCGTCGATGGCGACCACGTTGGTCGAGACGGAGCCGATGTCGAGGCCGAGGTAAGCCGGAATGGGACCGCCGCCGGGCGGCGCCACGTACGCGCCCACGCGGTCGCGCAGTTGCACCACGTTCTCGGTGGAAAGCGGGTGAGTATCATGGACGCTTTCCTCGGAATGCTGGCGCAGGCGGTGGATCTCCAAAATCGATCGCTTCTGCGGCTCCGCGGCTTCCAACATCGCGGTGCCGATGGCGCCGCACCAGGCATACTCCTCAGGCACAATCAAGGCATCTTCGGCGAGCCCGAAGGCTTCCCGCAGCGCGCCGGTGACGCCGGAGTTCTGCGACACCGCGCCGATCAACGCTACCGGCGCTTCCACCCGCCTTCCCTTGACGATCGAGCCCTTGAAATTGCGGGCGACGGCATCGCAAAGTCCGCGCAGGATCTCCGCCGGCGAATAGCCCTTCTGCTGGGCGTGAATCATGTCGCTCTTGGCGAACACCGAGCAGCGGCCGGCAATGCGCGCCGCGCAACTCGCCCCGGCAACCACGCACCCAACCTCTTCCACCGCATACTGCATGCGCAGCGCCTGCTGATCGAGAAACGAACCCGTGCCGGCGGCGCACTCGCCCGACCGGTCGTAATCCACGATATTCCCGCCATCCAGGCGAATATATTTCGAACTCTCGCCGCCAATCTCGAAAACCGTGCGGACGCGCGGGTAGACCGTACCGATCATGCGCGCGATGGCGCGGAATTCGTTTTCGAAGAACAAACCCAACACCTTGGCGATGGTGCGGCTGCTCGACCCGGTAACCCGAATGCCTTCCACGCGATGTTCGGGGACAGTTTCGTAGAATTCGCGCAAAAGATCGTAGGTGGATTGAATGGGGCTGCCGGCGATGCGGCGGTAATCGGAAAGCACCAGGGGGGCGCCCGCGAGTTCGGTAAGGCGGAACTGGGGGTGGGTGTCGCAGAGGTCCCGGAGGATGGCGCGATCCCCCGGTTTGCCGAGGGCAGCGAGCTTGAGGCTGATGGCGCCGATGTCCAAACCGAGATTGATGCCCATTTCAGTCCAGTTTGACTGGGATAGGGGCAAATTACAAGCTAATAAGGTCTGAATAGCATAAAAAATGCATTAAATGGGGGACGTGGGGCGATCAGGAGTCGCGAAAACTCGTCGGGTACGATTCCGCACGTCACTGGAGTCCCATTGGGGTGCGCGGACACACTGGCAAATGGGATGCTCTCTTCCCCGTATGGCCACAACCAAAAAGCGAAGCAAGACCATTCTCGTCACCGGGGCCACCGGCCACCAGGGCGGGGCATCGCTCCGACATCTCCGGGACGGCGGTTTTGCCGTCCGTGCACTCATCAGGAACCCGGACCAGCCCCAGGCGCGGACGCTTGCAGGGCCTGGCGTCGAAGTGGTGCGGGGGGACATGGACGATCGAGACTCCCTTCTCCGCGCGCTCGAGGGATGTTACGGCGTCCATTCGGTACAGACCTCGTGGCAAGCCGGCATCGACGGTGAAATCCGCCAAGGCATCAACGTCGCCGACGCGGCCAAAACGTCCGGCATCGCGCATTTCGTCTATAGTTCGGTTGCCAGTGCGGACCAGCACACCGGTATTCCGCATTTCGACAGCAAGTTTCGAATCGAGGAGCATATTCGCTGTACGGGCATGCGCTTCACCATCGTGCGGCCGGTATTCTTCATGGAGAATTGGCTTGCCATGCGCGAAACCATCGAAAATGGCGCGCTGAAGCTGCCCCTGGACGCTGCCACCCGACTACAGATGATCGCGGTGGACGATATTGGCGGGATGGTTGCCGAGGCGTTCAGCCATCCAGGCAAGTGGCAAAACCGCACCTTCGAACTTGCGGGAGACGAACTCTCGATGAGCGAGTTGGCTCAGGTGTTCACCCGTGCTGGCGGCCGTGAGGTCCGGTACGAACAGGTTCCCTGGGAGGAATTCGAAGGGCAGGCGGGCCCGGAAATGACGCGGATGTATCGGTGGTTCCAGGAAGTCGGATATCACGTGGACCTTAGCGCGGCCAGACAGGAATACCATAACCTGATGTCTTTCGAGCAATGGATACACTCGCACTGGCATACTTCCACCCAAACCGCGCATTGATTCGGCGACTCCACGCCTAAGGCCCCGTTTACGTCATAGGCTTGAGTGACAACGGTTCGCCTGATTGGAGCGCTGGTGCTGGCCGCCGCCTCGGCGAAGGCCCAGGAGCCGTCGCTGGCCGCCATTGGGGAGTGGAGCGATGCGTTGTCGTGGACTTCGTCACTCCGCGAACCGATGCGGCGCATGACGAACCATGTGGTCACCACCTTCGGCATCGCATCGCTGGGCGCCATCGCCTGCCAATACGATCCGGCGCTCGGTTCCGACATGTTCCGCGAAGCTCTCGCGGGTCTCAATAACATGCCGGACGGCATCCTCGCGGATCCGTCTGAGAAACTGCTGCCGGTGGCCACGTTTTCGGGCCTTTGGAAGCTCGTCATGGGTCCAGGAATCAGGTGCGACAAGAGCTTGCCGCAACCCAACGACCGCGCCCGCGCAAGGCGCGAAGCGGAAGAGTTGGAAGCAGCCTCATTTCTTACCCAGGCCAAAAAGGCCAAAACCGCTGGAGATTACGACCGCGCCGCCCAACTCGCACAGGCGGCACTTGAAGCCGGCGACCCATCCGAGTTCGACCTCGGCCCCTTCACGGACTTCCTGAGCAAGCTTCGCGAGCCGGCGCCCGATCTTTCCGACGACCTTTTCCTGCGTGGCATCGGATTCGTGATGGAAGCGCCCGTCCCCAACATCGCAGATCTCGCCAACCTCGGCGGTTATCTATTCGGGCAGCGTACGTACTCGGTCAACGGTGCGACATTCTCCAATTGGCAGGGTCAATCCGACGACGCCAATCCGGACCTGGTCCCCGAATACATCGGCGCGATGACGGACCTGCTCTCGAACTCCGCGGCCGTCGAAGCTGACCCCGTCGCGGCATTCGCGGCCGCCTACCAACTTCTCCCCAAAGCCCGGGACTTGGCGCTTGCCGATGCCGACACGCTGGAGAAGTTCCTGGGGCGGATGCAGGCACAAAACTCGAACGTGGCCGCGGCGGTCGAGGCCAAGCTCGCGCCGGAGCCATCGTCGCTCCTCCAAACGCCGGCGGCATTCTCGCATTTGGTGGCGCAGATTCGCGCCGCAATTTCCGCCGGCGGGTTTGCTGAAGCGCGCGAAGTTCTGACCGAGGTCGATGGCGTCACGGTGCGGTCGCTTATCGGCACGGTGATTGACTTCTCCGACTACGCGTACAGCCTGCGTGGAAAGGACTCCGACCGCGCCATGGCGCTCGCCGGCAAACTGCCGGCAGGCCTGAAACGCGCCCTGCTGTATGCCGGGGTCGTGGCCGCATCCTCCAATCGCCTGACGGCCATCTTCGCCCTGCATCTCGGGCTGAAGGATGCCGACCTGCTCTCCTATGAGCAGCGGATGGCGGTTCTCGCGGCGCTGGCGACGGCAGCGAGCGGTGTGGACCGCGATGAGACGCAGGCCGTCCTAAGCTCGATGATCGCTTCCGCGAATGGCGCGAACTTTTCGCCTCGCAAGTCCCGGTTCGACCCGAAGTCCCCTTTCTCGTTTGACGGACCGAGAATTCTGCGGGGGCCGGACGGATTCCAGGAATTGATTCAGGGCGCCCATGGCAGGGCCACGTTCCCGTTGAAGGTGACGGGCGTGACGGCCTTCTCGCTGGAGGACTTCGTCGCGCAGGCGAAAGGCGTGGATTTTATGAGATTGGCGGCGACAGTGGAGGGCTTGCACAACGAACTGCAACTCACGCGGGCATACCTGGCATTGGCTCGCCTGCGCCTGAAGATGGCGAAAGCGTTCGCTACTAAAGGCGGGTAGATCGGTTCACTTAGCGGGTTGAGCGGGCCGGTGGCTTTTTCGAGTAGCGCGTCCTCGTCTGGAGCAAACGCGGATGAGGGTCCACAAGCCGACTTATTGTTCCTAATGCGACTGACTTGTTCGAACGCCGTCACTGGCCAATCGATGGGAAAGTCCGCCAAACAGTAACTTTCGGGTTTGCCGAATAGATCCTCATTGACGGCGAGGGGTCACCAATAGGTCCGGGTTGGTGCAGCAGGCCCTGCTCGCGCAGCGGAATCGCAATTGCAGCCTGCATTCCGGGCGTACGATGGAGACGGCGCGCCTATCCTGAACTCCAGGACACAATGCTGAGCGGCTGGCTTACTCCACGACACTCGATACGTTGCATTCGAACACGGTGTTCACAATTATTTCTCGGGTTCACTATAGAGCCAATCGTCTGCACGGGGCGCGCGGTCTGGACAGGTGTTGCAATATCGCTCGTTAAATTGAGCGTTGATTCCGTCCAAATCCGGGCCGCCCAAGGCGTGCCCGTGTAATGCACAAGAGATGATCTTTGGATTTGCCCGTTCCAGTCCGAGCCTCGGAAGCATCGGATCACCGAGCGGGTGGTCAGAAATCAGCTTTTGCCGACACGCCTTTAGCACGCGAGTCCGATCGTGATCTTTGATGGCAAGGTCGATACGTGAAACCCACGGTTCCATGGTAGGATCAATGCCGGCGGACGTGAGAATATTCTGGTGAATTTGTCGGAAGTTCGTTTGAATATCGTCATCGAAGGTCCGCCCGTCTTGTCGCTGTAGCCAACGCTGAATGAGTTCCTCCGCATTCCTTCGATATTCAGTGTCCTCCCGCCATCCGTCGACAACAGATCGAATCCACTGAATTACTGGCCCGTCTTTCTTCGTTTCGAGCATTCGTGCATACAGAACAGCATTGAACACGTCATCGATCAGCAGACGGGTCATGCCCTGCAGTTCTTCGAGATCGTTATAGAGGTCCATTGAGGGAGTATAGTAGCGGTTTTCGTGGATAAAACCAACCAAAGTCATCGCTACCAGATTTCAGCCATAGCGGGCGAATCGCCAGAAAGGTTCTGAATTCCTCTCGTATTCCGTTCGTGGCCTGTTGTGTGGAAACTTGGTGGTGTTCTGTGGCCTGGTTACGTCGCTAAAATTCTTTATTATCGAAGTAGTGCGGTTTTTCCCAAGCTGGACGTCAATCCGGTTGTGGGGAAGGGCCGGATCGGGAACGATAACGCGCTTGGATCAGCGTATCGCCGGAATGCCAAGTTGTTCGCAGATCTTTCGAGCCAGGCGATTGTCAATTTCGGCATGGCGCGGCACCGGAGCTTTCGCGCCAGTCGCGGGATTTGAGAAAATCGAGTGACGGCCTCCCTCTCGGAAGAGATTGCATCCGTGCCGGCGCAGGTGGTCCAGCAACTCGTGCCGTTTCACCTCGGCGCGGTTCCGGCGTGGACGGAGAGGGGCACCAGTTCAATCAGATCTGCCTTGGAACTGTGCGCGTCCTCCGACGGTACCGGCAGGGGCTTTCCCTCCTCGATCAGTGCCTGAGCCAGGTCTTCAAGGGCACTGGCTACCATCAGGCGTGCGTCCGGAAGGTCGAAGCCTTGCGTCACTGCACCGGGAAAATCGAGCGCCTCCGCCACGACCATTTCGCCGGGCGCGTGCGGAAGGTAGAACGCGACGTGGTAGCGGAGCATTAATCCATCATATATACGTGGATTGTCGCTATTGGGCGCTGATTACACCCTATAAACGCCCTTTCCGACGTCATCTCGTCAGTTCGCTCGCATGGGATTGAATACCTTCAGCCCCGCGAAGTGGCTTTCGTTTTCTGTGACAATTACACAATCGTTCGCTTCGGCGATTGCGGCGACAATCATATCGAGTGGACTTCGTGGCCGCCCCTTCGCAGTTCCGTCAGCCATCAGCCGGGCCCAGATAAGGCCGGCTTTCTCATCGAACGCGAGCACCCGACCGGCGAACAGCATTTGTGGGCCGTCAGGACCGGAAAACCAACGTTCCAGTTCCCTCCGCTTTCTCCCGGCAGGCTTCTCCTGAATTCCGCGCCGGATCTCCGCCACTGTCATCGCGGAAATATATAAATCGTCGTCTGTTTGTTCCGCCATCCACGCCAACAGGCTTTCCGAGGGCACCGGTTTGGTGGCGTTGCTGATGATATTGGTGTCAAGGAGGCTCCTCACAGTTCGACCTTGCGCCCCAGCGTGACCGGGCGTTTGAGGTCCAGATCGGCGCCGACCATAGGAGACCGGCGCAAAGCTTTGAGAATGCCACCCTTCGGCGGTGCTCCAGAAATCGTGCGGCGAACCGTGGCTCGAACCTGTGCCGAATCAGGGCCATCACCGGCGAGCCGCTTCGCGAGGGACCGGATCAAGTCGCGATCGGCGTCCAATCCAAGAACCTCGAATCGCGCCAGCCCTCGCCGATTGAGGCGCTCCCGGTAGTTTTTCAGCGCTCGTTTCTGCGGCGTCGTGCTCATACCGAACTTCTCCTATATCCAGTAATATATCCAGGCTATCACATCGGGAGCACCCGTTAGGGCAGAAACCGGATTGAGCGATCCCGGGGGCGCAGGCTTGAAGTGAACAGGATTGTGGCAGGACCATCACGGCGGAGCCGCAAATCGACCCCACCAAATCCACTCTCCTGACACCACGCTGTCAGGAGGCGTGCCCTAGACTCGCAGCATGACACCTCAACCACAGCAACAGCAACGCGCCAGCCGCGTTGTCTGGTTCGAAATCCCGGCCGCCGATATGGATCGCGCCTGCCGGTTCTATGAAACGGTTCTGGCCACCAGCCTCAACCGCGGACAATTTGGCCCCGAGACGCTGGCGGTTTTCCCCTACGACAAACCGGCGGTTAGTGGCTGCCTGTGCCAGATGCAAGGCCAGCAGCCCAGCACCAACGGCACGGTAGTCTATCTGAATGCCGATCCCGATCTGGACGCCGCACTGGCGCGGGTCGAGCCCGCCGGCGGCAAGGTGGTGGTGCCCAAGACGGCGCTGCCGCCGGGGATGGGACATTATGCGCGCATTCAGGACACGGAAGGTAACCTGGTGGGCCTGCACGCGATAAGCTGACTATGTGCGGCGCGCCGACCGTCTGTTCCAAATCGTCCAGCACCTGCGGGGGCGGCGACTCACTACCGCCGCCCAACTGGCGCGCTGGCTCGCGGTCTCCGAGCGAACGGTATACCGCGATATCCGCGATCTCTCGCTCTCGGGCGTTCCGGTGGAGGGCGAAGCGGGAGTCGGGTACCGGTTGAGCAAGGGGTTCGATCTTCCGCCGATCATGTTTACGCTTGACGAAGTGGAAGCCATGGTCACCGGCGCGCGCATGGTGGAAGCGTGGGGCGGCGACACGCTGGCCGCGCACGCGCGTTCGGCGCTGTCCAAGATCGCGCTCGCGCTGCCTCCCGCGCGGCGCGAGGAAATCGCGCGCAGCCGCCTGTTTGCGCCGGGATTTCACATTCAACCGAAGGCGGCCGCGAGCCTGGAAATCGTGCGCCAGGCGATTTTGCAGCGGCGAAAGCTGCTGGTGGAGTATACCGATTCTGAACAGCGCGCGTCTCTGCGCACCATCGGCCCGCTGGCGGTGTACTTCTGGGGCACGACCTGGACTCTGGCGGCGTGGTGCGAAACGCGCAACGACTTCCGGAACTTCCGGCTGGATCGGATGGGCGCCGTCGAAATGCTGACCGAGGAATTCCAAGAGACGCCCGGGCGCGCGCTGGAGGATTTCGTCAAAATGATGCGGAGCCGTCCGCCGCGGCGGGAATAGGCGGGCTCACACCACGTTATAATCGAGGTCAAATGGACGTCTACGAGGAACTGGTGCGGCTCCGCGGTCTGGGACAGCGGTGTGCGCTGGCGACTATCGTGGAAGTGCGCGGCTCGATCCCCAGCTACGAGAGTGCGAAGATGCTCGTTCGCGAGGATGGGTCGATTGTCGGCACCATCGGCGGCGGGTGTGTGGAAGCGGAAGTATGGAACGCCGCCCGCGAGGTGATCGAGAAAGAACAGCCGCGGCGGCTCACTTTCAATCTGGGGCAGGACGCGGCGTACGATAATGGCCTCATCTGCGGCGGACAGCTCGATGTGTTCGTCGAGCCCGTGCTGCCCATCCCGCATGCTTTTATTTTCGGCGCCGGCCATATTTCGAAGAGTCTTTCCAAAGTCGTGACGCTCGCGGGGTTCGCTTCCGTGGTGGTCGACAATCGCGAGAGTTTCGCCAACCAGGAACGATTTCCGGAAGCGGAAGCGGTGCATGCGGCGGAGTACGAGGAGATCTTCCCGCAGCTCGGTATCAATGAGACCAGCTACGTGATCATCGTGACGCGCGGGCATCGCGACGACATGCGCGTCCTGAAGCTGGCGCTGGCGACACCGGCACGATACCTGGCGATGATCGGCAGCAAGCGGAAAGTCCTGAACGTCATCCGCGAGTTGGAGAAGGAAGGCGTCGACCGGGCGGCTTTCGAAAAGATTCATGCACCCATGGGGCTGGATATCGGGGCCATTTCGCCGGAAGAGATCGCGATTTCGGTAGCGGCCGAGATGATCGCCGTCCGCCGCGGCGCCACCTCGAACTGGCGCGCCCTTTCGATGTCGGTATTTGCCGCGGGACAAGTACCGGCCGTGCTCTCCAAGTGAGTGCCGCGGGTCTCATTCTGGCGGCGGGAGAATCGCGGCGTATGGGCTCTCCGAAACCGCTATTGCGCTACGGCGAAAAGACGTTCCTCGACACTTTGACCGCCCTGCTCGGGCGGCACTGCGGTCCCGTGATCGTGGTGCTGGGGGCGAACGCCGAGGAGATCCGCGGCGCCGCCGCGCCGGGTGCGACCTTCGTCTTCAACGCCGATTACGCGCTCGGCATGACGACGTCCCTGCAATGCGGACTGCGCGCCGTGCCTCCGGATTCCGATGGCGTTCTATTGACCTTGGTGGACCACCCCGCCGCCTCGCCCGCTACGGTTGCCGCGCTCCTAGCCGGCCACGCCGCGCGCGATTCGCAGCTCCTGCGGGTGCCGCGGTATCGCGCCAAACGCGGCCATCCCATCTGGTTTTCGCGCGAGCTGATTCCCGAATTTCTGGCGCTCCCGCCCGGCGGCGTGGCGCGCGATGTGGTGGCCCGCCACGTGGACCGCACCGGCTACCTGGATCTCGACGACCCCGGAATCGTGGCCGATATCGACAGCCCGGAAGACTACCGGGCGCTGACGGGAGACAGGCCATGAAGATCCCGTTCGGCGTCATTCTCAAAGGGGTGTGCGCGGCGGCCGGAGTTTGGCTGCTGGTAGGACTCGGCGCGCCCTACATCAGCGCGACTCCTTACACCGACCGGCTGCGCGGCTCGCTCTCGCGCGCCCTGGGGCGCCAGGTGGAATTCCGCAGCGCGGTGAAATTCAGCCTCTTTAAAGGCCCCGGCTTTTCCGTCGACGATGTGGTGATCCACGAAGACCCCGCGATTGGCGCGGAACCGATCGCCTATATGGACACCATCGAAATCCGGCCGAGCATCTGGTCGCTGTTGGGCGGGCGATTCGTGGTGGACTCCATCGGGCTCGAAGGCGCGCACATCAATCTGACAAAGTCGGACTCGGGCAACTGGAATTTCCTGTCGTTCGTGAACCGCTCGGTGATGAGCGCCGCCCCCGCCATCCATGTGCGCGACAGCCGGATCAATTTCAAGTTCGGCGATACCAAATCGATGTTTTATCTGATGGATACCGATCTCGATATTTCTCCTCCCGGCCCTGGCGGCAGCGGATGGAAAGTGTCGCTGACCGGCAAACCGGCGCGCACCGACCGTCCGGCGCAGGGACTGGGATTGTTCACGCTCAAGGGCCGCTGGTTTGTTTCGCCGGAGCGCCTGGATCTCGACCTTCAGTTGGACCATTGCGGGTTGGGCGAGATCAGCGTGCTGCTGCAAGGGTGGCGCGGCACGGTGCATGGCACGGTTTCCTCGCGCGTTCATCTGGGCGGACCACTCGGCAATATCGGGATCGTCGGCCGGGTGGAAATCGCCGATGTGCATCGCTGGGACCTGATGCCCGTTCAGGGGCGCGGCTGGCCGTTCGACGTTCATGGAAAGCTGGATTTGGTGCGGCAGACCATCGATCTCGAGTCGAATTCGGCACGCAACACACCGCTCCCACTCTCCGTTCATTTCCAGGCCAGCGATTATCTCACCCAGCCGCGCTGGAAGATCGACACCAGTTGGAATGACTTCTCGGTGGCGCCGCTCCTGGATCTCGCGCGGCACCTCGGCGCGCAGTTTCCACCTAGGCTGGATGTCGCCGGCGTGCTGAATGGTTCGGTGGGGTACGCCGATGGCAACCTCGAAGGACAGCTCGCCATTCGCGATGGCTCCATCACCATCCCGAATTCGCCGGCGATGCGCTTCGATCAGGCGGCCATTCAGTTCGCGAGCGGGCACATCCAGCTCTCGCCCACAGCGGTCCGCACGCCGGACCAGGACGAAGCGCAGGTAGAAGCGGATTATGCCATCGGCGACAACACGTTCGATCTATCCATCACCACCGACGGCATGAAGGTGGAATCGCTGCGCGCGCAGGCCGCGCTGGCCGCCGTCCCCCTTCTGGAACAGGTCCGTTCGGGCGAGTGGAGCGGCGAATTGCATTATCACTTCGGCGTGGATCTGAGCGGATGGACGGGGCGCCTTGAAATCAGCGGGGCCGATATTCCGATACCGGGGCTGGCCGATCCGCTTCACCTGGGGTCGGCCAATGCCCAAATTGAAGGCGCGCGCGTAGTGCTCGATCGCATTCAGGCGCAAGTGGGAACGAATTGGTTTACGGGGTCGTACACCTACGAACCTGGCGCGGCGCGTCCCCACCGGGTACGGCTACACGCGACGAAGTTGGATGCGGCGGCGCTGGAAGCGGAGTGGCTGCCCACGCTTCGCCGCGATCCCGGCCTGCTGGCACGGGCGCTGGGCCGATCCAGTTTGCCGGATTGGCTGAAACAGCGCGACGTGGACGGCGTGGTGCAGGTGGACGATCTGACGATCGCCGGCGCGCGCCTGGCGAATGTCCGGTCGCACGTTTTGTGGGACGTGGCGCGGGTCCAGTTTGAAGATCTGCAAGCCCGGTTCGACAAAGCCACGATTACGGGCGCGCTGGCGGTAAACCTGCGCGGCGCCCGTCCGTTTTACCGGCTCGACGCCAAGGTGAAGGGTCTGAATTGGCAGGCGGGTAAGTTGGATGGACAAGGTGTGATCGAGACGTCCGGAACAGGTTTGCAACTGGTGACCAACCTGACCGCCGACGGCACGTTTACCGGTAGCGGGTTCGACTTCGGCGGGCTCACGGGCCGCGCGGTTTCCGGGAATTACAGCCTGGCCTGGGGAATCACAGCCCCCCGGTTGCGGTTGACCGGGCTGAACGTGCGCAGCGAGGACGATATTTATACCGGACGCGGCGCGACGCAGGATGACGGCAGGTTAGTCGTGCTGCTCAGCGATGGCGTGAAGGAATTGCGGGTGAGCGGTCCATGGGACAAGTTGCGCGTCGAAGAGGCGAAATAGTGCGCGGCTCGTTACTGAGCCGCGACCGCGAGGGAGCGGTGCTTTTTGGTTGTCCGCTCGATGAAAAGGCACCACTCCCTCGCGGTCGTGGCTCATCAGACCCTACTTCGGCGGCGGGGAAATCTTTAAACTAACTTGCCCGTCCATCCCGAAATAGATCAATTCAAAATCCGCATGCTTGTCCTTGGAGGGCTTGGGAAAGAACACATATCCCGCGACTGCTCGCTTGGTCTTGATGTCGGGCAGCGATTTATCCTCCAGTAACTGCTCGAGCTTATCGTTAGCGGATTGGGTAGGCATGGGGCGCGATTGCGGCGGCGGATAATTGGTGACGGTGGCGCTGGTGTCGGTGTAGACGCCATGCTGGCCATTGGGGCCATGGTACACCCCGATGGTATCCGAGTTGTACACGTGCACTTTGCCGGGAGCATCCGCGCTGTCAGGTGACGATTGCGGGTGCGCGTCCGTTGCGACCATGTGCGGGGTGGCTGCCCGCGTGACGCTCGAGTCCTGGCCCTGCCGGAGCTTGAAATCGTCCGGTGAGATCTCGACCTCGGTATCGCCGCTGGGGAACACACCCACCTCGAACACCACGTAACCGCGCTTATCGAGGTCTTCCCCGAAAATCTTTCGCACCTGGGTGGGAGTCACGTAGGCCGCTCCGATGGCGATTTTGCCGGAAACTTCGTGCGCGGTGTAGTCCTCGGCGGACCCCCGCGGGGGAATGCCGTCGCCGGCGAAGGCGAGCGATAGCGTGATTAGGAGTGAGAGGGCTCCCAGCCGGAATTTCATGGCGCCTCCGGTAACTATCTTACCCTTGCTTTACTTCCGCAGCCAGCTTGTACTCCTTGAAATCCTCCAGCACCGCCTTCTCCATGGCGCGCGCTGACCGGAACAGCCATCCCGTGGGCCGCTTCTTCAGATCGGCCAGCAGAGTCTTCGCTTTGCCTGTTCCAAGGTGAACGTTCGCCGTTTCCCAGCCCATGGCGTGCAGCAGGCGGAATTCATCGCGCTCTTTGGGGAGGGCCGAGAGCTCGATGCGCGAGCAATCGGGCGCCAGCCGCCGGACGATCCAGCGTTTCTGTAAGCGGACGAAGGGATCGCGGCAGCGAACCGCCTCGTCGAGCATTTCCTGGTACAGAATCGGTGCCGTGCCTTTGCCTTTTTCGGCCCACACGCAGGCCGATGGCGCCAGCGCTTTGGCTTCGCGCGCCACCGATCCGCCGCGCCATTCGGCCAGCGCCACGAATCGCTGCCGCCCCAGGCTGCCAAGCCCGGCCACGCGATGGGCCGCGCGCCAGCGCATGCCGCGCTCCGGCATCATGTGATCGAACGCCTTGCTGGCGGCGGCGGGACCAGGTTCCCTCGATTCCTGCAGCGCGTGCAGCTTGGCCCAGTACGTTTCGGGATCGTGCAACCGCGCGGTGGCCATTTGGCGAAGGGCGGTATGGTGCTCGGCCAGGACAATTGGCCGGCCGCCGGCCGCCAGCGCCTCGCGGTAGCCATTCAGTATAGCCGCAATTCCGGCTTTCTGATCGCACGTCATTTCGGCCATCAGCGCGCTGGTCGCGAGACGAATCAGATCGTTGGTGTAGGGCAGCCGCCAGACTTCGTCAAAATCGTTGATGCCCCAGATGAGGCGGCCTTCGATATCGCGCCACGTACCGAAGTTTTCCACATGCAGGTCGCCCACCGCGAGCACGCGCGGCGCATGCGCGGCCTCGCCGCAATGGTCCTCCCAGACCTGCGCCCAGCGATAATAGGTGGCGCGCAGAAACGGAAAGGGGGCCGTGCGCATTTGTTCGTGCTTGAACTCCAGGTCGGGTTCGACAATCTTCAGGTGCCGGGCGAGCCAGGCTTCATACTTCTCAGTAGCTTTCCGAATGTTCATAAAATCACGCCGTCGCGGGCGTTAGCATCCATTTGAGCACACCTTTTGGCTCCGGCCCGATGCGTTCGCAATCCACGCGCATCAGGCCTGCTTTTTTGAAGTCCACCACCAGTGCCGGGCTGGAGAGCAGAAACGCAGCCAGCGAACTCATCAGCGGCTCATGGCTGGCCAGCAGGATGGCGGGTTCGCCGGAGTGTTGGCGAATCTCCGCCCAGGTATCGTAGGGCGACCCATCAGGCACCAGCGCGCGGGTCTTCACCACCTTGCCGTGGTGGCCGAATACTTCGGCAGCTATGTCGGCGGTTTCGACGGCGCGGCGGAGGGGGCTCGAGAAGATCAGGGTCGGATGGACTTCCGCGGAACGGGCACGCGCCAACACGCGTCGGAGCTTGTCGCGGCCTTCGGAGGTCAGGGCGCGCTCCGAATCGGGGGTGGTATTTTCGGCGATACCGTGGCGAAGCAAATAAATCTGCACCACACATTTTACATTACAAAGGGCACCGCTCCCTTGCATTGCGGTGGCGGTGCTTTTCGAACTTACCGCACCAGCTTGAGAATCATGCCGGTATCCGTCGCCAGCCAGAGATGATCGTCATCGGCCGCGGCCAGAATGGTGGCCGAAGCTTCCGCGCGGTAATCCACCGGAATGGGAGTCCAATCTTCCAGATCCTTGCTGGTGAAGACCTCCACTTTGTCGGGAATCACGCCGCGCAGCTTTCCGCGAATCCTGGCGCCGGCGAGGTACGCCGTGCCGTTGGAAGCCAGCCAGATGTCGGTGACGTCGAACTTGGCGTCGCGGAATACGTTGTGCGTCTCCCCGCCGGGCCATTGGATGGAGGACACCTCGCTGGGATAACGGAACGTCTCGCTGTATTTCGTGAGCTCCAGGCCCTTGCCCTCGGGCGCGAAGCGGACGCGGGAGATGATGCCGAACAAAGACGCGGAATCCGCGGTCCAGTTGGCGCCGGCATCCGACGTCGTCAGGGTAAAGGAAAGATGCGGCGTCTCACGCTGCCGGAGGGCCGTATCGGGATCCATCCAGTTGGGCAGCAGCGTGTCGAATCGCCGCGGCGGTATATTCCAGCCGGTGATCAAGCCGTTGCGCGGCGTGGCAAATGCGATCCAGGTGTAGGAACTGAAGTTGATATCCTCGCCATCCTCCGCGGACGCGGCCACAAGCGGGCTCCAGCTTTGCCCTCCATCGCGGGTTTCGAGCGCGGTTTTCTTGGGCCCGATCGCCCAACCGCGCTTTTCGTCGATGAAATAGACCCGGAAAACCTCGGCGGGCAACTTCGGGAGCTTGGTCCAACTCCGGCCGGCCTCGACGGTCTGCCAGAGACCCTTGGTGGTGACCAGCCATCCCAGGTTCTCATTCAGAAAGAAGAGCGAAACGGGAGGCTCTTTCAGCGGCACCATCTGCCAGTGAAGCCCGCCATCGGCGGTGACCACCGAGCTGGGATCTTCGCGCTTTCCCTCCCGAACGACACCCACCGCCACTCCGCGATTGGCCGAAGGAAACTGCATATCGCAGATGACAAAACTCGACTTGGCGTGGTCGTAAAAATACTGGACCTCCCACTTCTGGGCCGCCGCGGGCGCTATGCCGGCCGCGAGCAGCCACAGCCCGAGAATCGGCCGAGCCAAACTGGAATTCACGCTGCTCCTATTGTTTCATCGAAATCGGACCGGAGGAGAGCACCAGTTCCACGTGATTGGCGGTCTCGACCGCGGTTGGCGCCATGCGCGCCAGCACCAGCACGCAGCCGATCTGCTCGCCCACGGTGGTGAGCACTTCCATTTCGCCGCCGGTGTGCTGATGGGGTATGCGGTGTTGCACGTTCATGACGCCGACCACCCGGTTGCGGGCAATCAACGGCGCCGAAAGGAACGCCTCGAACGTGTCTTCTTCGAGCTCGCCGAATTTCTTGAAGCGTGGATCCTTGTATGCTTCGCGCGAAATCGCCAGAAGGCGTCGTTCGCGCGCTACCCAACCGGTCAAACCTTCGTTCCAGCGCATGCGCACCTTGCCGATGGTGGAGGGGTGCGGCGTATTGGAGGCGCATAAAACCAGTTCTTCGCCGTCGAGAAGGTAGACCAGGCAGGAATCGCACTGGGTGAATTCGACCACCAGCGAAACCACGCCTTGCAGCACTTCCTGCAGGCTCAACTCGCGAACCATGAAGCGGCTGATCTTCTGAAACAGGCGCAACTGCTGCTCGGTCCTTTGCAGGCGCACTTCGAGATCTTTGGCTTTCGGCACGATCCTATTATAACTTTGACCTTGGGCGCGCCTGCGCGGTCGAGTAAAATGTTCCACAAATGAAGTCGGACTCCGTGCTTTCCTGGTTTTTGGATGGCGATCCCGCCATTCGCTGGCAGGCGATGCGGGACTTGAAGGGCGCAGCCGAACGGACGGTCCGCCGCGAACAACTCCGGGTGGCGGAAGGCGGCTGGGGAGCCAGGCTGCTCAAGCTCCAGGACGCCGATGGCCGTTGGGCGGGAGGCGTTTACACTCCGAAGTGGACCTCCACGACGTATACGCTCCTCTTGCTTCGGGCGTGTGGATTGCCGGCGCGCCACCCTCAGGCTGTACGGGGATGCCGCGTGCTGCTCGACACGGGCTTTTGGACGGATGGCGGTATCAATTTCTATCCCGGATGGCACAAGCGCAGCGAGACGTGCATTTCGAGCATGGTACTGGCTTTGGCCTGCTGGTTCGGGTTGGATGAGGAACGGGTGGACCGGCTGGCGGACAACGTGATGGGGCTCCAGATGGCGGATGGCGGATGGAATTGCCGCGCCACGGAAGGGTATGCCGGGGCTACTCACGGATCGTTTCACACCACGATTTCGGCGCTCGAGGCGTTGCTCGAATATGAGCGATTCCGGCCCGGTCGCGGCGCGGCGGCGCGCGAGGCGCAGGCGCGCGGGCGGGAGTTTCTGCTGGTGCACCGGCTTTTCAAGTCGCATCGAACGGGGCAGGTGGTAAAGTCCGTGCTGACGCGGCTGGCGTTCCCGCCGCAATGGCACTTCGACATTCTGCGCGGGCTGGATTATTTCCGCGCGAGCGGCGCTCCGTGGGACGATCGCCTTTCGGACGCGCTGCAGCTCATCGAGAAGAAGCGGACGTCAGAGGACAGGTGGTTGCTGGAGAACGTTTACTCCGGCAAGACGTTCTTCACCATGGAGACTAAAGGGCGCGAGAGCCGCTGGAATACGCTGCGGGCGCTCCGAGTGCTGAAGTGGGCGGAAAGCTGCTAAGAGCACCCCAGCTTGAGTACCGCGTTGATTTCAATCTGCACGTCGACAATGTTGGCCTTGCCATCCTGAATGCCGAGGACTTCCGAGATCGCGCGCCGGGCGTCGGCGATGGTAATGCTGCCATCCCCGTTGAGATCGCATTGCGACCCCACCGATTGGACGAGCGAGCCCGAGCTGGTATTGAAGTTTCCGTCGCCGCTATACGCCGCTGTGATGGTATGGCTGCCGGCCGTCAGGGAGGAGGTGGCAAAAGCGGCTGTCCCGTTCGCGCCGAGGCCTCTCGTCCCCAGCGTCGTGTTGCCATCGCTGAACGTCACGCTTCCGGTCGGAGTCGGGCCGGATACCGTCGCGGTAAACGTCACCGATTGGCCCGCAGGGGCGGGGTTGGCCGAGCTGGAAACCGAAACCGAGGGCGTGGCCTTGTTGACGGTCAGATTGGCGGTCTGCGAGCTACCCTTTATGTTCGCATTGCCGGCGTAAGTTACGGCGAACGAGTGGATGCCCGCCGCGAGGTTCGTAAGCGTCAAGGAGGCCGAGACGGGTACAAGTCCGCAATCGCCGCTGACGGTGTTTTCCGCTGTGACTGTGCACGTGCCTTGAATCGCAGCCTGACTCGGCGCGACCGGGGCAATCTGATACTGCAGCGTCACGTCCTGTCCGTAGACAGCCGGACTCGGAGTCGCTGAGATCGTCGCCGACGAGCTCGCCTGAGTAACCAATTGGTAAAGGGTCGGCCAATTCATCGAATAGACCTGACCGTCTTCCCAATTAGAGTCGCCATTGTAAACGCAATGCACTACCGACTGGCCCAATGGGAGCAGAGGCTCTGGCAGCACAGCCTTGCCGTTTTGCACCGGGGCCGTTCCCAGGTCTGCAAGGGACGCGCAACTCACGGTTCCAGTGGGGGCGACCCCTAAGGACGGGTACTGGAGTTGGTCCACAATGTTGACGGGCTGCCCGTAGACCGAAGGGTTGGCGGAACTGCTGATCGCATCGGTGACAGATCCGATCTGGACGGTGCAGATAAGATTGCCGGTGGATATGCTCGAATAATAATTGGTATCTCCGAAATATTCGATTTCGAGGGAGTAACTTCCCGGGGTGAGGGAGGCGGAGAGAGTGGCGGTACCGTCGGACAAATCGGTTTCCGCGACTTCGTAGGCGTTGACGAAGTTATTGGTGGAACTAAGCAGGGCCACGATACCCGCGGGCTTTAAAATATATCCTCCGTTCACGGTTATGGCATAAGAAGAGGCATAGGGATAGGTGTTGCCGCAGGTCTGGCTGTTGATGGTGATGCTAGTGGAAAACATCAAGTGAATGATCGTGTGCCATCTCAGGCTGCGGGCGCTCAGCTCTGAGGCTGGAGTTTCGGCCATGCCGTCACCGGCAAAGATTTGACTGAAGCTTCCACCGGCATCGGCCGCCGCGGCGAGTTCGTGCCCTTGAAAAGAAAGCCGCACCGATTCTCCCGGCTGCCAGCCTTTGCCATCGACCGTGAGGCCACCATCCTTTTGGTCGTTCCACGCGGCCCGAACCGTCGGGAACGCGAAGGCCTCCGCGGATGCGATTACCGTCCCGCGTTTCGCCCGGCGAAAGACCGGTTCCGCGGCCGTCTGGGCCATGGGCGCGGCCGGACCGAACACCCCCTCCGCCGGCAAATAGATTTCCGCCGACGCGAGCGCCGCCCCCTCGGCATCCCTGCCGCCCGCCAGCAGCACGTTGTTATTGTCCGGCAGCAGAATCGCCGCGTGTCCGGCCCGCGCGCCGCTCATCGAGCCGGTGGGCGAAAACGATTGCCGCTCGGGATCGTAGATTTCCGCCGATGCCAGCCCATCCCCGCCGGCGATCAATACTTTGCCATCCAACAGCGTGGTTGCCGTATGTCCGGCGCGCGGAACCGCCAGAAAGCCGGACGGCGTCACGCTCCCGGTGGCCGGATCGTACAGATCCGTCGAATTGAGCGGAACATCGCAGTCTCGTCCGCCGGCAATCAGCACCTTCCCGACCTGCAAGAGCGCAGCCGCATGGCGGGAGCGTGCCGCGGACAGTTGGCCGGCCACCGGCGTCCACTCCTTCTTCTTGGGATCGAATATCTCGAGTGAGCGCGTTCCGCCGCCGGCAAGCAGGATTCGCCCATCCTGGAGCACTGTGGCGGTGTACCCCGAGCGAGATTCGGCCATGGCGCGATCCGCGGCAAAGTTTGGGGCCTCGCGGTCTTTCCCCGTCTGCTCAACCGCGATCCACGAGCCGAGACCCGCGGGACCTTGCGCTTTCGCACTCGCTGCCGCCAGTAACATCGCAATCACGAGTCGCATGGCTAATGGCTCACGGTTATGACGACACCCTGCTGGGTGCTCACGCCGTTATAAGTGGCGAGTAGCGCCAGGTCGCCGTTTTGCGCATTCGGCGGTACCTCCACGTTGAACTGGTACAACCCCGGAGAGACGGCGGCGGCATAAAGCACCGTAGCCGGCAGGCCGCCGATGGTAATCGTGGGATTGTAAGGCAGCACTCCCGCCTGCGCTGCCGCACCGGGGTTAATCGCCGGCGTAATCTGCCCGAAGCCATTGCCGTACAGCACGATGGTTTCGCCGGGCGCTGCCGGCGTGCTTTGCCCGGGGAATAGTGTTGTCGGGCCGAGCAGCGCACCGTTCGCATGCGTTGCCGCCGCGTACTGGCCGCTGTTGAAAGCGAAGAAGCCCAGCGAATTAGGAAGCATCGTCACCGTAGCGGGAGCGCTGGTTCCGACTCCGTTCTTCACCACGACGGCCACCGGACCGAGCGCCGTATCGAGCGGCGTCAGCACGTTCGCCTGCGTCGGACTGATGTAGTACACGTAAGCCGGCTTTCCGTCCACCGTGGCGCTCACGCCGTCAAGTTCGGTAGGCATCAGGCCGGTAGCGGGATCGAAATCGGAAGCCTGCCAGATGCGCTTGGTCTGCGATAGATTCGTCCCCTTGATCTCGATCCAGGTGTTTTGCGAAATCAGCGGCGCTTCGCCGGTAGCGTTCAGCACCTGCGAGATGGTGACGGTGGTGTTCTGGGTCACGGTCAGATTCACGGTGACCGGCACTTGTGCGCAGGGATTCGCGCTGGTGCAGGATAACGCTATGGTCCCGGTGTAATTTCCAGCCGCGAGCGAAGTAGCGTCCACGGTATAGTTGAGCGGGCCGGGCGCGGAAAGCGTCGCCGGCGCCAGCGTCAACCAGTTGCCGCCGGTGGCCGTCGAGGCCGCGGCCTGAACGGAAGCCGGTCCGTTATCGACGGTGGTCACCGCCAGCGTGCCGCTGGTAGTGGTCCCGGCGGCGAGACTGACGTTCACCGGGCTTGAAGCGCCGATGGAAAACGGATTGACGGTCGCCTGGACGGTCACCGTCTCGGCTTGCCCGTTGGCGGGGGCGATGCTGATGGTCCCGTTCGTGGCGCCGGCGCCCAGCAGATTGGCATTCACGGCGACACTAATGACGGCCGGTGTGCTCCCGCGCGTGGGAGTCACCGTAAGCCAGCCTGGGACATTCGTGATGCTGAAGATAACGGCGCTCGAACTCGAGACCTGCAGGCTTTGCGACGGCGGATTGCTCCGCCCCTGGTAAGCCGAGAACGTGAGGCCCGGGGGAGAAACAGAGAGCGTCGCCGATACCTGCGTTACCGTGATACTCACAGTCTGCGTTGCGGTGAGCGCGGGCGTACCGCTGTCGGCGACTTGCACCGTGAAGGAATACGACCCGGCGGACGTGGGCGAGCCCGATATGGTCGCGGTCGCGCCCTGCGATGTCAGGCTCAGCCCCGGCGGAAGCGATCCGGAGCTCAATGAGAACGTGTAAGGGGACGACCCTCCCGATGCCGTGCAGGAGAGGCTGAAACTCGCGCCCACCTGCGCCGCTCCTCCCGAACCGCAGTTGAGCGAGGGCGCCGAGCTGGTCTGCGTGAAATTGGCGGTATAAGTGGCCGCCGCTGCTCCGACCACGATGGTGTGGCTGATGGGGCCGGCGTCGCTCCAATTGGCGAAAGTAAACCGGCCCGATACGTTGGTTTGCGGCGAATTCGTACTGATAGTGTGCTGCGACATCTGCGTCCACTGAAAGATCTGCGGCGCGGTGTATTGCTGCCCGTCCACCGAAATGGAGAGACCGGACGGACTGGTGGCGATCGTGGTAGGAATAGCGGGCGCGAAGATCGCCGTGAGGTCGGTCTGCGAGTTGATGGTGACCGATACAGGGTTAGCGGTTGAGGAAACCGCGCCCTCAAACTTCAGGAAGACGTACCCGGAGGCTGGTGTGGCCGTAATCTGCACTACTGTCCCGGCGTTGTAGTGTCCGGAATAGGTGCCGTCGGAATAGCTGCCATCGGC
>Ga0181521_10000109_pt1 | contig 93378 bp, 59 predicted proteins | sample PEATcosm2014_Bin_32_FD_119764 | JGI IMG/M metagenome (GOLD analysis project Ga0181521, IMG submission 119764) | Peatland microbial communities from MTU Mesocosm Facility, Houghton, MI, USA - PEATcosm2014_Bin02_60_metaG | ecosystem: Environmental > Terrestrial > Soil > Wetlands > Peat | place... | reverse complement strand
GCTTCGGAGGCGAAGAGCTTCGCCATGGACGATTCGCGGGTGACGCGCTGGCCGTGATCGAGCATCCAGGCGGCGCGGTAATTAAGCAGGCGCGCGGCGTCGATATCGACGGCCATATCGACGAGCTTGTGCTGGATGGCCTGGAATTCGGAGATGGGACGGCCGAATTGTTTGCGCATTTTGGAATAGCGCAGCGACGCGTCGTATGCACCCTGCGCCATGCCGATGGAGAGCGCGGCGATGGAGATACGGCCGCCGTCGAGGATTTTGAGGCTGTCGACGAAACCGTCGTTCTTGCGGCCGAGGAGTTGGCTTTGGCCGAGGCGGCAGTTTTCGAAAATCACTTCGCCGGTAGCGCTGGCGCGGAGTCCGAGCTTGTTTTCCTTCTTGCCGGGACGAAAACCGGGCGTGCCGCGCTCGATGATGAACGCGGAGATGCCGTGCTGGGCGGCGGCGCGATCGGTAACGGCCATGGCTACGCAGACATCGGCGTAGTGGGCATTGGTGGTGAAAGTTTTCGAACCGTTGAGCACCCAGCATTCGCCATCGAGCGCGGCGGTGGTGCGGGTGCCGGCGGCATCGGAGCCGGCTTCGGGCTCGGTAAGCGACCAGCAGCCGATCCATTCGCCGGCTGCCAGCTTGGGAAGATAGCGCTCGCGCTGTTCCTGCGTGCCGCACTTGAATATGTGGTTGGAACAGAGCGAGGTGTGGGCGGCGACGATGATGCCCACCGAGCCATCGATGCGCGAGAGCTCTTCAATAATGATGGAGTACTCGATGTAGCCGAGGCCGCCGCCGCCGAGTTCCTCGGGGAAGATGGCGCCCATGTAGCCGAGCTGGCCGAGTTTGCGGACGGTATCGAGGGGGAAGGTCTGCGCCTCGTCCCATTCCATGACGTGGGGCGCAATTTCGCCTTCGGCGAATTCGCGGACGGCTTTGCGAAGGGCGATTTGTTCCGGAGTGTATTCGAAGTCCACGGGGTTCCTAGGGCAAGCGAGGAAATGCGTTCACCGCAGAGACGCTGAGACGCGGAGAAACACGAAAAAGATTGTTCACCACGGAGGCAGAGAGGCGCGGAGGAAGAACAAGACCAAAGTCAAAACCCGAGGGCGCAGAGATGGCAGAGCGCGCGGAGAGTGCGAGATCACGGAGGTGGCGGAGTAGGGGAGCCAAAGGCACCGCTCCCTCGCGGTCGCGGCTCAGTAGCCGGTCGCGGCTCAGTAGCTGGTCGCGGCTCAGGCTCAGTAACGGCAGTGGCATAGGTCAGACGATTTCTTCGCGACCGGGATCCCAGCGGACGGTGCGCTGCCGGCGGTAACTTTCGACGGCCATGCGGCAGGCGATGGAGACGCGGTAGCCGAGATCGAACGGGCAATTGAGCTCGCGGCCGGAGCGGATGGCGTCGAGGAAGTTCGCGATATGCGCTTTGGGATCGGTGCGGGTGACGCCGTTCATTTCGTTGCCGCCGGGACGGTTCTTCTTTTCGGGCGCGTAGCGGATGGTCTGGGGCGTGCGCGAAATGGTTCCGGCGGTGCCGAGGACATCTTCGGTGATGCCGAGGCGCTCGTTGCCGAAGCCGGAATCCCAGGTGAAGAGGATTTCCTCATCGTGCTCCATGGCGACGTTCATGGTGTCGGGGACTTCGCGGCCATCCTTCCATACATAGATGCCGCCGGTCATGGTGACGGCGCGCGGGATGCGGAGGCCCATGGCCTGGTACCAGAAGGCGAGCTGGTGGCTCATGTTCTCGAAGACGCTGCCGCCGGAATAGTCCCAGAAATAGCGCCAGTTGACGAAGCGGTGGGGATCGAAGGCGGCTTCGGGCGCGCCGCCGAGGAAAGACATCCACTGGATGTTTTCGGGCGTCATGTCGGGGTAGACAGGGCGGGCCCATTGGGGCTTGCCGAGCGGGGTGTTGCGATACATGCGCGCCTGAATGAAGGTGATTTTGCCCATGAGATCGGGCTGGAGGAAGCGGGCGGCATCGGCGGCGTGGCCGCTGGAGTTGAACTGATGGCCGATCTGGACGGCGCGGCGATTGCCGGCGCGCTCGAAGGCGGCTCGCATCTGCTTGGCATCGTCCACCGTGAAAGCCATGGTCTTTTCGAGGTAGACGTGCTTGGCGGCATCGAGCGCGGCGATGAAATGCTCGGCGTGGAGGTGCTGGGGAGTGGCGATGAAGACGGCGTCCACGGCGGGGTCTTCGAGCAGGCGGCGGTAATCGGAGTAGAGGCGCGCGGCGGGAGCGATGGCCCGGACTTCTTCCAGGCGGCGGGAGTAGATGTCGGCCACGCCGGTGCATTCGGTATTGGCGCAGGCGAGCGAGTCGCGCAGGAGTTCGATGCCGCGGGCGCCGGCGCCGATGATGCCGAAACGAACCCGATGGTGGGCGCCGAGGACGTTGGGCGCGGCGAGGGTGCCGGCGAGTCCGGTGGCCATGTTGCCGATGAAATTACGGCGAGACTGCATGATACTCCTTGCGGTTGGTCTCCAGGGGTGGCTAGAACGATTATCGCATGGGTTCGAAGGCCTCAAGAAGAATTACCAAACGAACCCAATTTTGGGGTCAAGGGGTGCGATTTCATGGGGTTTGGAGGGTGAAGCCGAACCCATTTGGGGAGAGGCAGGGCGCGCGACTTTCCGGGGTTGCGCGGGTGCGGAAGGAACCCAATTTGGCCGGGATTGCTCATATGCAGAGCATGGCACATGGGCACGGAGCTTTGGCGAGGGCGATTTGGGAAATGACTGAGGGGGAAGGAGATATATTTAATCGGTTTGGTGAAGGCGATTCCGGCGAAGACGAGCGCTCGTTTCGAAAGCGCTGCGCTTCTCTACTCATTGATCTCGGATCAGGGCTTCTTACGATACATCTGTTCGACGATCTTTCGCAGTTCCGGGTTTTCAACCCGCGATAGCGCGGCATCCGCGTCAAAGCTTCTGCGCCGCCGCCAGAATTGCCGCCATCGCGGCTTTTGCTTCGATGCGCAGGCCGCAACCTTCTGCATGTCCCGGTCTACCTCGTTCCAGGCTATGAGGCTTTGCGGGCCCAGCCGAGCGCGAAACACAGCTGGGCCAAAGCTACGATGGCTTGCGATGTTCTGAATGTCCTCAAAAAGTCCCACCCAAATGAGGTTCTGAAGTTCACTATCGGCGTTACAGAGAATCAGCTCAACGGCTGAAAAGAAGGGAATGAGTTGGCCTTGGCCGCCTTTCTCGAATTCATCGACGACATAATGGGCAATCTTCCCCATTGCCAGATACCGGGCGTGCTCCGATGGTTTTCATCAGCGCGGGGTGACCCATCACGTCGATAAAACGAAGTTTCCTGACGCAGCATTGGTCATTCTCTTGAGACGAGCATGGCTTCCCATGCGGAGTTCAACGGGGTCGCGTTGTTCGTGGCGTGTTGGCTGACGTCGATTCGACCCGGTCCAGAGGTGCGAGATATCGCTCGAGAACCAGTTTCAGTTCTCGCTCTCCAACCTCGCGCTGCTTCGCAGAGCCATCCAGAGCGAGAGGAAGCATCGCTTTGACGATTTGCACCGAAGTCTCTGCCGCGGTCTGAATCATCTTGGCGCTGAGATGCGGCGCACGCATCTGAATGAGGTGCGCGATGCGCTGCTTCATCTGCTGATGAAGCGCTTGGATGCGCTCGGCCAATTCGCGCGACACGACCGATCCGACAAATAGCGTTTCGAATCCAGGGGCATTCCGGCGAAATTCCAGAAACGGACCAACAAGCCGGTCGATCAGGTCGCGCAGCGGCACCTCGGCGGCGCTCAGGTCAAAGACGCTTTCGTGTAGGGCCTGATTCTTCGCAGCGTATGCGTTGGCCAGCGCTTCCGCGATCGCCTGCTTGTTAGGAAAGAACTGATACAGCGTTCCGGGAGATACCCCAGCCCTGGCTGCGATGGCGTTGGTGGTGGCGTTCTCATATCCCACATCCGCAAAGACTTGTCCCGCCGCGCGCAAGAGTTCAGCCATTCGCTTCTTTCCCCGCTCCTGGCGGCGTGGGGTTTTGTCCTGTGAATTTTTTGACATGTCCTCTTGACAAATACGAGCATATGCTCGTAGTATACTTTATCGCGAGTTTATGCTCGTATTTGATTTTAGCACTTGTGCCGCCTGGCGGCCGATGTACAGGAGGAATATCTCATGGGTGCCTTCCCTTCCACAGCCTTTGTAACCGGCGCCACTGGCCTGTTAGGCAATCACCTGGTCCGCCAACTCCTGGGTGGCGGATCGCAGGTGAAAGCCCTGGCTCGATCCAGATCCAAAGCCGAAGCGCAGTTTGCGGGACTTCCGGTGGAGATCGTGACGGGGGACATGTGCAATGTCTCCGGCTTTGCTCAACATCTGCGTGGCGTCGAGGTTCTGTTTCACACGGCTGCCTACTTTCGAGAAAGCTACACTGGCGGCAGACATCGCGACGAACTCTTTGGTGTCAATGTGGAGGGCACACGAGATCTGCTCTCCCATGCTTACGGCGCCGGAGTTCGACGTTTCGTCCATACGAGTTCCAGTTCCGTTCTCACCGGCAAGCCCGGCCAACTAATTGATGAGACCATGTCTCGCCCTGTTGGCGAAGCGTCGGACTATTCGCGGAGCAAGATTCAAGCCGACGCGGAAGTCGCGGCATTCCTCAGAAGTCACCCGGATGCCTCAGCGTGCACAGTGCTTCCTGGTTGGATGGTGGGCCCTGCCGACATTGGTCCAACTGCATCCGGCCAGCTCATCCTGGATTTCCTGCGCAGAAAACTTCCCGGCATCCCACCGGCTCAATTTCCAGTCGTGGACGCCCGAGACGTGGCTCAAGCCCACATCGAAGCCGCGCACAGCGGCCGGCGCGGCGAGCGGTTTCTCGTGGCCGGCCGCTCGATGGAAATGAGTGAACTGTTCTGCATCCTCCAAGAGGTGTCCGGGATACCCGCACCAAGACGGCATGTCCCGTTATCTCTCTTGTATGCTCTCGCAGTTGTCAATGAGGCGTGGCATTTCGTCAGCAGGAAGCCCGTGCTGATCAGCTTGGTTGCTGTGCGCTGGATGGCTCACGAACGAGGGCGGCAACATTGCGACAGCACGAAAGCTCAGCTCGAACTTGGAGTCCACTTTCGCCCGGTCCGGGAGACATTACGCGACACTGTGGGCTGGTACCGGCAAAACGGCTGGGACCATCAGATGGACAGAGAACGCAAGCAACTCCGGCCTACAGGGGAATGGATATGAACAAGACAGCACAATGGCTTCGCGGCGCCGTTCGCCGGGTTCTCTGTGCCGGACTTGTCGTTTCTGCAACAACCACCCTGCACTCGCAATCGAGTAACCCAGTGCAAAGCGACTCCACCGCCGTTGACTGAACGCCGATGAAGGAAAAGGAGCGTCATGACCGCCAGACTGTTGATGGTTCTAAGTGCGAGCATCCTCCTTACCCTGGGTGCCATGCATCTGGCTTATACGTTTTGGGGGACAAGTCTCGCGCCTCGTGATCCTGCTCTACAAGTCAGCATGAGCAGGATTTCGCCCGTCCTTACCAAGGAAACAACAATGTGGCGATGTTGGATGGGCTTCAATGCCAGCCATAGTATGGGGCTCATCTTGTTCGGCCTAATTTACGGATACCTCGCATTGGCCCACGATCAACTTCTTTTTCGGTCTCCATTCCTGTTGCTCGTCGGGCTAGTGATGCTTGCGTGTCTTATTGTCGTCTGCAGGCTCTACTTCTTCAGGGCTCCTCTGATAGGCGTCAGCATTTCTTTGGTGTTCTACGCGGTGAGTATTGCGCTATCGCGAGCCTAACGATGCGCTCCTGACATAAACGGGCGATATCGCTTAGGGCGGCCGTTCATGATCTTTCGCAGTTCCGGGTTTTCAACCCGCGATAGCGCGGCATCCGCGTTAAAGCTTCTGGGCCGCCGCCAGAATTGCCACCATCGCGGCTTTTGCTTTGATGCCCAGGCGGCAACCTTCTGCATGCCCCGGTCCACCTCGTTCCACGCTATGAGGCTTTGCGGGCCCAGCCGAGCGCGAACACTCCTGGGCCAAAGCTACGATGGCTTGCGATGTTCTGAATGTCCTCAAAAAGTCCCACCCAGATGAGGTTCTGAAGTTCACTATCGGCGTTACAGAGAATCAGCTCAACGGCTGAAAAGAAGGGAATGAGTTGGCCTTGGTCGCCTTTCTCGTATTCATCGACGACAAAATGGGCAATCTCCCCCATGGCCAGATACCAGGGCGTCTCTTCTCCTTGCCAGTCCTCCAGGAACTCTTGCCAGCGCGGTCGAAAGCCGGGAATGGCCGCAATAATTGTCGCGATCGCTTCCCGGCTGGTCGGCATTCTTAGATCAGATTAACCCAACACACCGTGATTGGCGGTAACAGGTACCTCGGCTCGCCATCCATGCGACCGCCAGCCGATTGGTGGCACTCACAATCGCGCAACTTCAGAGGCGTCGACTGAATCCCAGGATTATGCACATCGTGCGGAAAGAAGAGTTGCCTCTGATCGGCAGTTCTTACAACTTTGTAGGCGCCGAACGGGGAGATGTTGCGGTATCGCTGTACCTGGTGGAAGCGCAGCCGGGGCGGGGAGCACCGCTGCACTTCCATGATTACGACGAGATCATCCTGGTTCAGGAAGGCGTTTCCCGGCTGCTGGCCGGCGAAGAAGTCCGGGAAGCGCGGGCGAACGATGTGATCGTCATCAAGGCTGGCACCCCGCATGGGTTTGTCAATATCGGGCCGGGCGTGCTGCGGCAGGTCGATATTCACGCCAGTCCCCGCTTCCGCCAGCAGAACCTCGCCCCAACCGCGACCTCTCGCCAGGCCGGACTCCCGCAGTGATGCGGACGGCTCAGGGCATCTTGGCGGTATCGTCGAAGGGCAGATCGACGCGCGCCGTCTTTCCGGCCTCCAGGGCGGTCGGCGCCGGCTTGCCCGGTTCCTTGCAATATAACCCCAGCGAAGAACCCGAGGGCGGCGGGCCGGACATGCCGTCGTATTCTCCCTTGGGGTCGAAGGCGGCCACTATGTAGACAGTGGCAGCGGATAGGTCGGAAAACGAGATCGTCTGATCCTTGGCGGTGGCCGCCTGGCTGGCGATCGGCATGACGTTGCCTTGCATGAAATCCGGCGAATCGAACAGGAAGACAAAGATTTTGTGGGCGTCGTCCACCTTTCCCGCACCGGTGTAGTTCAGCTTGACTTGCAGGTTTGGCTCCGGCTTGGTCTGGGCGTTCGCCAAAAGGGCCAACAATACCAGGGGTACCGCGAACAAGACACGTTTACTCATCAAAGACTGCTCCTTGAGTGGTGTTACGAACTCACTCGCGGGAAAGTTCCTTGCCTTTCGGCAACGTTATGGTCATGCGGAACGCCCAAACGCGCTCAAGACGGCCGAGAGCGCTCGGACGAGACGGTTCCGATCCACCGATTTAGGCAGTGGAATCGACAGGACCGGACGATCTGTGCGTGGATCGACCGACACCAGATTCGAAAGGGTTTCGCCAAGGGGAGCGCCCTGCCCCACAGCCGCGAGCGATTCAAGGAACCGCACACCGGTTTCGATGAGCCCCGCAGCGGCCTGTTCGAATTCGGTGGATGGAGGCGCTGCAGCCGGCGACTCTGTCGCGGGGATGGATGCCGCCGTGGAACGTATGGGTACTGCTTTGGCCGCGGGCTGGTCAATCAATGGCTTTGGCCGCCCCGGTTGATTCGCGAAGATCTCTTTCACGGCCTGTAAGACGCTCTTTCGTCCGAGCGCAGCAAAACTTACCTCGCCCGTCGGCGAGTCGAAGACCCCTGCGAACAGGGACTTCTTCAGCTTGAGCGTTTCCCACACGCGCTCTTCGATGCTGTTCTTGGTCAGCAGGTGCACCACGTGGACCGGATGCGCCTGGCCGAGCCGGTGGACGCGTCCGATTCTCTGTTCGAGCCGGGCGGGATTCCACGGCGGCTCAAAATTCACGACCGCCGAGGCGGCCTGGAGATTGAGGCCGACCCCGCCAGCATCGGTGGAAAGGAAAACACGACAGTCGGCATCGCGCCGGAATTTCTCCATGAGCGCGCCGCGATTCCGGGAAGGCACGCTACCGTGCAGCGACACGAATCCGATCCCCAGTTTTTCGAGTTCTTTGCCCGCCAGGTAGGTCATCCGTTCGTATTCGCTGAACACGACGACCTTTCGACCCTCCTCGATCGCGAGTTCACGGACGATCTCGCGAAACTCGTCGAGTTTCGGCGAATGGTTGGTTTGCTTGTCGTAGAGGAAGGTGGAGTTGCAGAGCATGCGCATGTTCTGCAAACAACACAGGACTCGCTTCTGGTCGATTTCCGAAAGCCAGCCTTGCCGTTCCCACTTGCGCATCAAGGAACCCAGGATGTCATTCTGTTCGAAATATGGCTCCGCCTGCTGTGGAGTCAAGCTCACGTGGAGGATCTGGTCGGTGCGTTTGGGCAGGTCCTTGAGAACCTCCTGGCGGGTGCGCCTCAGAAGAATCGGCGCCAGTTGATCGTGAATTCGGTCAAGTCCGCGATAACCGATCAATGTGCCGTGCTCGTCCTCGGTCCGATGCTCATGCAAGAAGCGGAATGCGGGACCCAGCCGGCGGCCATCGATGAACTCCACCACGGAGAACAACTCCTCCAGCTTGTTTTCGAGCGGCGTTCCCGTGAGAACGAAGGCATAGCGGCTCTTCAACTGTTTGATGGTGCGCGCGGTGGCGGTGGTCCAGTTGCGGATGCGCTGGGCCTCGTCGAGGATGATGAGGTCGGGCGCCAGTTCGTGCATGTAGCGTATATCTTTCAGGACCAGTTCGTAGCTGGAGAGGTTGAAGAACGCCGGTGAGGCATACAGTTCGCGCCGCCGGGGCAGCAATCCCTCGATCACCTGCGCGGAAAGTCCGGAGAACTTTTCGATTTCCGTTTTCCACTGGTACTTTACCGAGGCGGGCGCGACCACCAACACCTTTTGGATGCCGCGGCGGCGGCGCAGCATTTCGGTGGCGGCGAGAGCCTGCACGGTCTTGCCCAGACCCATGTCATCGGCCAGGACCACCCGGCCCCGGCAGGCGGCGAAGATGGCGCCGCGTTCCTGGTAGGGCAGAAGTTTGGTCTTCAGAATTCCACTCAGGGGCGCCTCACCACGCCGCAGTTTTGCCAGAAGCTTACGCTCCAGATCCAGACCTTCGGCCAGTTCATTCTCCCGGTCCAGGTATTCGAGCACGTCGCTGTAGATGACCGCATCGAGATCGGTTTGACGGAAGGCTTCAAGCACCTGATGGAAACGCTCGAAGTGCTCCGGCCTCAGCAGGCCGGCCGAATCGAAATACTCGCCGGCCAACTTCCGCAGAGCAGGCGACGGATCGGCGGGAAGGCGCAATCGAACGGCAATCGTTTCGCCGTACTGCAACGAGATAGAGGCGCGCGACCGCGCAAACTTGCGGTTGTCGAGAGCCCTGCCATAGCGCTTGCCAAGCCGCAAGAGGAGAGCCTCGATGTGCTTACAGGTTCCCAGAGTATTGACGGCAAAGTCCGGGCAGGAGCAATAATTCTCAAACAAACCGGGCCCGCGCATGGCAACGCGGTAAGTTTTGCCGCTGACGGACTGGACGCGATAATCGCCGTACGGCGCTCCGCTCGGCCGTTCCAGGACCTTGGCGATGGCGGCGACGGCCCGTTCCCGCCGTTCGGCAATCTGTTGCTCGATCAACATAACGGGTCAGGATAGCAGAGCGCTTGGGGGCTAGCGTGGTGTCCGGCCAAAAGCCGGCTGAAGCCAAGATTGAGGCGCTTGCAAGCTCGCTGTTCCGCACAAAAAGCACCGCTCCCTCGCGGTCGCGGCTCAGTAACACTTGCGCTTCAACACGCGATGATTGGAATATGCCGGTGTCCTGCGCCCGCCAGGAAGATCTTGGTATACAAAACGCTACTTACTTCCCGCCCGCCTCGAGCTGAGCTGTCCAGGACTCGATGGAAGTGTGCATCGCCCGCCCGCGGAATGCCGCGCGCAGCGCGCGCAAATCGGGAAGTTTGCGGCAGCCGATGGCGTAGCGGCGGAAGCGTTGCTGCTGCTCGAGCGATTCATCCGAAAGGTAGACCGGCTCGCGGCGGAAATTCACCAGCGCGAGCCCCCGCGTGATGCGCGCGATGGCCTGTTCGACCGGCGGCGGGGCGTCGAAGAAGTACGTCGCGCGGCCCGATCCCGTGGTCGCCTCCCACGCCACACGTCCGCCCGCGAGCGGAAAGAAAAACCAGAAAAACAATGGAGGCTCGTCTTTTTGGTCCTCCGTCTCCGGCTGTTCCGGCGGCTCGCCTTCCTCGCCGTACTTTTCTTCGTCCGGACGAATGAACTTGAACCCGGTCATCAGCAAGTCGCCTTGCGAGCGCGCGCGCAACGCATCGAAGTAAGGCCGCAAATGCTCATCCACAGCCTGCGCGATGAGCGCGCCGGGCAATTTCGCATGAATCTGGGGAAGCGCGGCCAGCGGCACGCTGCGACCTTCGGGCATGAGTTGGATCAGCCTCTGCAACTCGTCGGGATCGAGGAACGGAAATGTGCTGTGTAGCACTTCAGCCTCATGCGTACGCAGATCGCCGATGGCTCCCTCCAGGTTTCCGCGGAATTCATCGGTCTTTTTCGCCAGCCTGGCGATGGCGAGGCGTTCGCCGGCCGATTCCAGCGTCACGGTGTAAGTTGCCTCGTCGAACGACACCGCGTCGACCTCCGCCAGACGCCACTGAATCGCCGGACCATCGAGCGGCAGGACCGCGATATTGCTTTTGTAAAGCCGGATCTCGGCCGGCCCCGCGGGACCTTGCAGCGCCGCGGTACCGCTATAGCGGGCTATTTCCTCGAGATCTTCGAGCAGGAGGCAGCGCACGGTGCGATCGCGCCAGGCGGCGAGCAACTCCTCGCTCATGGTGGTGAACGCCGCGCCGAACTGGCGCAATTGAATACGGCGTCCGGTGAAGAGCGCCAGCTCGAAATCCCAATCGTGTTTGACGGCGCGATCTACATCGCCGAGATCGAACGCGATCGGCGTACCGCTTGCCGGAGTGAGGACGGCCGTCTCGTGATCGAAGCGAAGCTGGCAGGGGCCCTGGGCCGCGACCGCGCCGGCGGCGTCCAGATACTGGAATTTACCCGAGTAAGCGGGCATTCCTCAGACCATTTTGTTGCCGCATTCGGGACAGAACTTGGTTCCGGCCTCGACGTGCGTGCCGCAGCGCGGGCATTCGCCTTTGGGGCGCAGCGGCTGGCCGCATTCGGGGCAGAACTTCGAGCCTTGCGTGCGCGCGCCGCAACTGGGACAGAGCGCGGCCGCTTCCGAGGTGAGATCCATGCCGGAGGTGAGGTCCTGCTGGCGAACCTTTTCGCGCATCTGATCGACCTGCGCCTGCACCTGCGCGGACGCAAGTTCGGTCTCCACGTCGGGTGCGCAATTAAAGCACAGCATGCGCTTGGCGTTCCAACAGGTCGCCAGGCAGACCCAGCTCGTGCACTTGGGACACTGGCGGAAATTGGGCTTGGCTTCCTCGATTGCCTCGCGGAACGCCTTGTCGTGTCCCGGCCCCTGCACCGCGCGTTCGATCTCGTAAGCCGAGCCGCCCACGTTTCCCAAAACACCGCCAAAGATACTGCCGAGTGTGCGAGCCGCGCTCGACGCCAGACCGATGGCCGACGGCGCGAAATTGGACATAAACCCGTTATGGCAACGGTCGCAGAAGAACTCGAATTGATACCCCTTATCGGTGGAATGGTCGGTATGGTTGCGTGTGAACTGAATCAGGCTCATGGCTCTTCCCTGGTCTCCTCCGAGACGCGGTCAGAAATGAGGATACCACCGCCAAGGGTCCGGGTGTCACTCCTCGGATGCTTAACCGAATTTGGGGGTGGAGAACGTAAAGTGGGCTCCGCACAACCGCTTACTTACGCGTGCGGCTCAGTAAGTGGCGGCGAATCAGCGGCGCGTTTCGGAGCCGCGACCTCGAATCGAGTGAGCGGTGCTTTTTGGTGTTCCGGTCGACAAAGGCACCACTCCCTTGCGGTCGTGGCTCAGTAGGAGGAAAACCCCTCTCACTCCTCGCGGAGGGCCTGCATAGGCTCGACCCGGGCGGCGCGAACGGCCGGAATCAGTGCCGCAATGGCCGACACCGTCAGAATGATGGCGAGAACTCCCGCGACCGTCTCCGGGTCGGTGGCCGTCACGCCGAACAGCATTCCGGATAACAGACGCGCGAACAGCGCAGCCAGAATTAATCCGGCGGCGCATCCCACGCCCGCCGTGCGGAGGCCTACGCCCAGGAATTGACCCACCACCTGCTTTCGCAGCGCGCCGAGCGCCAGACGCAGCGCCACTTCGCGACGCCGCAAATTCACCAGGTAGCTGAGCGTGCCGTAGAGCCCGACGCACGCCAGCGATACCGCCGTCGCCGCGAAACATGACAGAAGGATCGTGCGCAGGCGATTCTCCGCGTAGGCGTCGGAGATCTGCTCGCTGACCGGAGTTACGTCGTACACCGACCGCAGCGGTTCGAGTTCGTGGATTTTGCGCCGGACGGCCGAGATCAGGGTCGCGGGATCGCCGTGAGTTTTCACCAGGAAATTCGTACCGGGCTGGATGAGGTTGTTGCACGCGTAGACGATCGGCGCAGGTTCGCGATCGAGGCCGGTTTCGCGGGCATCGCCCACGATTCCGCGAATCTCGCCGGGTATCCAATAGAGATTGCCGGGCTGCTCGAGGTGGTGCCCGATGGCCGATGCGCCGCCGAAATAGAGGTTGGCGAAACTGCGATTTACCATAAGTTGGGTCTTGCCGGGATCGTTGCGGCACAAGTCCCCGGTCTCGAGCGGGATTCCCATGGTGGCAAAGTAACTGGGCGTGATCCACTGAACGTGCGCACGGATCGGCGGTTCGCTTTCCGCGCGTCCTTCCGAGACCTTCAACTGCGCCGCGAAATCCACCGGCACTCCGGGAAGGAAAGCCGCGCTGGTGGCGGATTCCACTCCGGGCAGATTACGGAGTCCATCCTCGATGCGATCCATCAACTGCCGGCTGCCTTTCGGATTGCCGGTCTCGGCCCAACTGGTGCTGACATGCAGCGTGAGCACGTGACTCGGATCGAAGCCGGGATACACGCGCCCCAGTTCCTGGAAGCTGCGCAACAACAGCCCGGCGCCAGCGAGCAAAGTCACAGCCAGAGCCACCTGCGCGGCCACCAGGGCGAGTTGCAAGGGATGGCGGCCCGATACCTGGGAGCGCCCGGCCTGCGCCAGGGATTGCGACAATCCGCGCCGCGTGCTGCGAACGGCGGGAATCAATCCCGAAAGCAGCGTGGTAGCGACGGCACAGACCAGGCAGTAGAGGACGATGCGCCAATTCAAGGCAATCTCATCGACACGCGGCAAATCGCGCGCCAGGGAGCGGAATACCGCGGAAGCGCCGGTAGCCACCAGCAAGCCGACGGCGGCTCCCATCAGGGCCAGGATGAACACTTCGGCCAATTGCTGCGCGGCCACCGCGGCCCGCGAAGCCCCGAGAGAAAAGCGCACCGCGATCTCCTGCTGCCGGCCGGTGGAGCGCGACATCAGCAACGCGGCAATGTTGGTGCATGCGATGAGGAGGAGCAGCGAAACCGACCCGAACAGGATCCAGAGCGACCGTTTCACGCCGCCGACGGTCGATTCCTTGAGAAGCTCGACGCGCGGAGAGATGTCGGCATCGGGTTTCGGAAACTGGCGCGCCAGGTCGGCTTGCACGGTGTTGAGATCGGCGCGCGCCTGCCCCAGGGTGACGCCGGGTTTAAGGCGCCCGATAGCGGTGAACCACGTCAGTTCGCGGCTGCGGGCGTAGACATAGTCGGGCGCGCTGACCATCCAGACATCGGCATCGCGGTCGGGGAATCGAAACGAGGCCGGCATGACGCCAATGATGGGATGCGAACTGTCGACGAAGCGTAACGTCTTGCCGATGACGTCGGGCGTTCCGTTGAAGCGGCGGCGCCAGAGCCGGTCGCTGATAAGAGCTGCACTGGGACCGCCATAATGCTCTTCCTGGGACGTGAAATCGCGGCCCAGCGCGGGCGAAATGCCCAGCACCTGCAAAAAACGCGGCGCCACAAACTCGCACTTCAATTTTTCGGGCAACTCACCGGAAGTTTCCGAGCTGTCCTGCGCGTAATAACCCGTGATTCCGAGCAGCGTGCTGTTCATGCGGTGCCAGTCCTCCAGCCGGACGGGCGCGACGTTCGGTTCGGGACTCTTGCGCTGCGCTTGCGTGATGAGCAGCAGCGCATCGCCGTTGGGGAACGGCAGCGGCCGCAGCAGCACGGCATCGATGGCGGAGAAGACCGCGCTATTGGCGCCGATGCCCATCGCCAGCGTCAGGATGACCGTGATGGAAAACGCCGGCGCCTTCGCCAGGCTGCGCGCGGCGAGCCGCAGATTTCGTAAGAATGCCTCTAAATATTCGGGAATGTCCATATCGCGCGTCCTTTCGATTTGGGCCGTGAGATTGCCGAACTGCGTGTGCGCGGCGCGCTCCGCTTCGGCTTCGCTCATGCCGGCGTGCTGCAATTCCTCCGCCCGCTCGGTCACGTGGAACGCGAGTTCCTTTTCAAGATCCCGCTGCAGGCGGTTGGGGCGGAAAAGATTGCGGATTTGCCGATACCAGGCCATCGCAAAATCCCAGTCAGGCGTAGCGGATTACGCGCGCCACACCCTCGGTGAGCCGCCGCCAGCTCTCCTCTTCCTGCTGGAGCTGCTTCCGTCCGAGCGCGGTCAACGAATAGAAGCGGGCTTCGCGCTTCTTCTCGGTCTTGCCCCATTCGGCCTTGATCCAGCCTTCCTGTTCCATGCGGTGCAGCGCGGGGTACAGCGAACCCTCCTCCACGCGCAGCAATTCTTCGGAAACCTGGTGGATGCGCGCCGTGATGGCGTACCCGTGCATGCGGCGGTTGGAAGCCAGCGTTCTCAGGACCAGGAGGACCAGCGTTCCCTGCAGGATGTCGTTTTTCTTTTCGCCCATACCTTTACCTATCTAGCTATGCCTAACTAGCTAGGCTATCAGTTGGACGACGGGGGCATCAAATCAGTTAGCGGGATTTTACGTTTATCTCTTCCGGTACTGCTCGTCGGTGACCTGTTCCATCCAATCCACGACCTTGCCGTCGAGCTTTTCCTGAATCGCGATATGGGTCATGGCCGTGGCCGGCGTGGCCCCGTGCCAGTGCCTCTCGCCGGGCGCGAACCATACCACGTCGCCGGGCCGGATCTCCTCCACCGGTCCGCCTTCCCGCTGGGCCCAGCCGCACCCTGCTGTAACGATGAGCGTCTGACCGAGCGGGTGCGTGTGCCAGGCGGTGCGCGCGCCCGGCTCGAAAGTTACGCTGGCGCCGGAAACGAGCGCCGGATCGGGCGCCTGAAACAGCGGATCGATGCGCACCGTGCCGGTGAACCAGTCCGACGGCCCCTTGGCGGAAGCTTGCGTGCCTACTCGTTTGATTTCCATGTTGAGTTTTTCTCCGTATGTTCGTGAGGCACTTGTAGAATTAGCGCGTTACAAAAGGCACCGCTCCCTTGCGGTCGCGGCTCTTCAACTATGCTTTGCCTCTTTACTTTTCGCGCGGCATCACCTTGACTGTCGCGGAGCGCGCGCGTTTGCCGATCATCGGGCCGAGATATTCGCTGCCCTTGTATTTCTCGCGGTACGCGTCATCGATGCGGTCCTGGAGCTCCCCATCGGCCGGGTCGAACGTAACTTCCCTGGTGATGCCGGCAACCGTGATCCGGCCCGCCTTCTGTTCCATCGCGGACTGAAACCAACGCGAGTTCCGACCGTTGTAGGCGCGCACGTAGAGCGCGTCGTCTACCACGACGGACCAGATCCATGTAGGAGTACCGTAGGTCTTCCCATCCTCGCGGAACGGCGAGATGTGCAAGTCGTCGGCCTCCGCGATCTTTTGCAATTCATCTTGCGGCCATGCGTTCATGGTTTCCCTCAGCGATTGCTCATCTGCTCGATGTGTTCCGGATAGCGCGCGCCCTGAATCGCGATCTGCGAGGCGGCGCTCTCGATCTCTCCCAGATCTTCCGCGGTCAGTTCGAGAGAGGCCGCGCCGATGTTTTCTTCCAGGCGATTCAGCTTGGTGGTGCCCGGGATGGGAACAATCCATGGTTTCTGCGCCAGCAACCAGGCGAGCGCAATTTCAGCCGGTGTCGCGTTCTTCTTCTGCGCGATGGTCTGGAGCAAATCCACCAGGGCTTGATTCGCCTTGCGGTTCTCGGGGTTGAACCGCGGGTGGGTGTTGCGAAAATCGGTGCTCCCGAACTGCGTGCTTTCGTCGATCTTGCCGGTCAGGAATCCCTTGCCCAAAGGGCTGTACGGAACGAAGCCGATTCCGAGTTCCTCGAGGGCTGGCAGCACCTCCTTCTCGGGATTGCGATACCACAGCGAGTACTCGCTCTGCACCGCGGTCACCGGTTGAACGGCGTGCGCCCGGCGGATTGTCCTGGCCGCCGCTTCGGACATCCCGAAGTGCTTGACCTTACCCTGCTGAATAAGATCTTTCACCGCCCCGGCGACGTCCTCGATCGGCACCTCGGGATCGACGCGGTGCTGATAGTAGAGATCGATGGCGTCGACCCTCAGGCGCTTGAGCGAGCCTTCGACAACCTGCTTGATATGCTCCGGCCGGCTATTCAGCCGCACCCATCCCGGACTGCCATCGGGTTTGAGATCGTAAGCGAACTTGGTCGCGATCACCACCTGCCCGCGAAAAGGCGCGAGCGCTTCGCCCACGAGTTCCTCGTTGGTGTATGGGCCGTAGACTTCGGCGGTATCGAAGAATGTCACGCCGCGCTCCACGGCCGCGCGAAGAAGAGAGATCATCTGATTGCGGTCCGGAAGGGGAGTATAAGAAAAGCTCATTCCCATACACCCGAGCCCGAGAGCTGAGACTTCCAAATGGCTTTTTCCGAGTTTGCGTTTTTGCATGGTTTTCATCCTTTTTATAGCGTTTAATAGCGTTCCCAGGCGACGCGCCAGTGCTCATCCGGTCGCGTCGACTTCACGATGAGCTGTATTCCCGATAACTCGCAGGCGCGCGGCAGGTCTTTGCCGATCAGGGTCCGCACCAGCGCGCCCTCGACGTGGAAGGTGAAGGTGCGAGCGCCTTTGTCGATTTTGTATGTGCCCCAGGAGGCCTCGTAGCCGCCTTGCGAATATTGCTCCGGCCCGCCAGGAGCCGGTGGCGCCCGATTGCGTTCCATCACCTGCACGGACATATGGCCTTCGTCCGTGAAGATGAGAAGCCCGGAGCAGTCGACGCGGTGCGGTGTTCCATCGGCGCCCGGTTGTTCAAGCCACGCAAGCCGCCACGCTCCGGTAAGATTGGCGCCGCGGTCCTGGCCGCCGGTCACCGCGGCCATCCCGATAACAACGAACACCGCAAGCAGTTTTTTCATTCGGCCTCGCAATTTCAAAGTTACTGAAAAGCACCGTGAAGACGCTTTCCCGATCCTGCCGATTCTTTGCCTGATCCTGCTTGAACGTGCGATTTTGTGCAGCGGGGGGCATTCCGGCGGTACTCTGAAAAGGGAGGGAATGGGAGGAAATGGCGAAACCCACCGAAGAGCGGACGATTGAGATGCGAGCGGCGCTGGCCCGCAAGATTGCCGCGCGCGCGGCATCGGTGGGAGAGAATCCCACAGCCATATCCGGACTGGCGCTTTTCCGCCGCACGGCGCCCAGCGCCTGCCACCGGGCGACTTACGAACCAAGCCTCACGGTTTTCGTGCAGGGGCGAAAGCTCATTAATCTCGGCGGGACGGAGTACCTCTGCGGCCCATCGTCGTTTCTTCTGTCGTCGATCGATATTCCCGTGCAAAGTCAGATAGTGGAAGCCTCGGAACAGGCGCCGATGCTCTCCATGCATCTGCGCCTGGACATGCCAACCGTGCGCGAGGTGTTGAGCCGCGAAGATCTGCCGGAAGCGGACCCTTCGTCGCACCGCCGGGGATTGGCGGTCGGTGAGACGACTGCCGGATTGCTGGGCGCGTGTGCCCGGCTCATCGATCTTCTCGACACGCCCGAGGACATACCCTTCGTCGGCCACCTGATTCAGCGCGAGATCATCTACCGCATCCTGAAAACTCCGCAAGGGGAGCGGCTTCGCGCCATCGCAACGGCCGGGGATCTCAGCCATCGAACGGCGAGAGCGATCGCCTGGCTCAGGACCAACTACACCAAGCCGCTGCGCATGGAGGAACTCGCGGGGGTGGCGCGAATGGGCGTATCGACCCTCCACCATCAATTCCGTGCGTTGACCGCGATGAGTCCGCTGCAATATCAGAAGCAACTCAGGCTGCAGTCCGCGCGGCAGCGCATGCTGATGGACGGGGTCGACGCCACGCGCGCGGCATACGAAGTTGGCTACGAGAGCGTAAGCCAGTTCAGCCGCGAGTACAGCCGGTTTTTCGGCCAGCCTCCCATGCGGGATATCAAGACCCTGCGCGATGGGAAAGCGGCGGCGGTGGACGCCGCGTAGTAGGAAGCTCTCAGCGGTCAAGCAGCGCTCAGCTTTTGGAACCCGCCGACGGCGGGCAATCCTGCTCGTGCCGACTTGCAAAATTCGCTGTTCCGCACAGAAAAGCACCGCTCCCTCGCGGTCGCGGCTCAGTACTGGCTGCCGTTTCAATGCATAGTTGAAGAGCCGCGACCGCAAGGGAGCGGTTTGCCGCTTATTTTGCAACTGCCTCTAAAGTCTGCCCCACGGCACAAAGGCACAGAATTGCGTCTCGAACACTCCTCAGTGATGCACCGCGAGCAGCGTGCCGGGCTGCGTCGTGGCGCCGCCGTAGGCCGCACTGATCGCATGATCCCCGTCCGCGAGCGTCGCCGGAACCGTCATGTTGAACTGGAACAAACCGGGTGAGACGAGGCCGGCGAATTGCACCGCGGCGTTCAAACCGCCAACAGTGATCGCCGGCAGCGGAGACAGCGTCCCGCCCTGGGTCGACGATCCCGACACCACCGCGCTCGACGTCGGACCAAAGCCGTTGGCGTAGACGGAGATCAGTTCGCCCGGCGTGGCCGGCGAGAAGGTATATCCGGGCACGGAGAAACTCACCGGGCCGACGAGCGTTCCGTCGAGATGGACGGCCGCCACGTGCATGTCGTCGCTGAACACGAAGAACGATGGCGCCGTCACCTGCGCGATGGCAGTGAACGCCGCACCCGTCGCGCCGTTGTTTGTGACCACGATATCCGGGGTAGCCGGGAGGGCATCCGGCGGCGTCAGAATGTTGATCTGCGTCGGGCTGATGTAGTACACGTACGCGTTCTTGCCATTCACAGTGGCGCTGACGCCGTCGAGTGCGATCGGCATCCGATCGCCGGTGAAATCCGCAGTCTTCCAAATGCGCGCGTCGCCGGCGGGCGCCAGGTTGGAACCTTTGATCTCGACCCAGGTGTTAGGCGCGATGGTGATCTGTTCGCCCTCGGCGTTGGCAACCAGCGAGACGAGCGGACCGGCGGCGGGAGTGACCGGGTAATAAACCATGACGAAATATTTCTGGATCAGCGCACTGGTCGATTGAAATCCATAGTCGAAGTCGAAGCTCCACTGCAACTGGGAGGACTCGTTTGCGGGAGCATAGCCGGTACATGGCGACTCGCTCGATCCAGATTGGTCGCGCCCGCACGCCCAATAGAAGGATGGCTGTAGATTTTCGAAAGGCCCCGATGTCCCGGTCCACATGATCCTGGTATCGCCCGAAGCCAGGTTCAAGTCCGTAAACAGATCCTGCAAGACCTTGGACGTTGCGGGGATCTCCCAAGCGGATGAACCCAGATACTGGCTGGCGTTCATGGCCTGGATCCACTCGGTCGCCGTCTGGAACAGCATCGCGCCGCCGCTGATCTTAGGCGCGGTGATAGTGCGGGAATTGTTGTAAGTGATGGTAAGGTCGCCAGTAATGCCGAAGGCGTTTGAGGCGGCTAAGTTCGCATTGGCCGGCCAGGTGTATCCAGTGTTGCAATCGTACACGGCGTTGCCGGATGCGGGTCCGCTGGTATACGGCGCCACTGCCGCGGCGCTTGCGGTGCAGGAAGGCGGTGTCCCGATCGGGCCGGCCACCATCGGCAGGATGTAATAGTAAGTGTCGTTGATCGTGGTTCCACCCTGGATGCCGTTGGCGAAGGAGAACATTTCCTGTCCGCCGTTATCGGTGCCGCTCGTGCCGCCGTTGTTTTGCAGCGCCCAGTAATACGACGCCTTGAAGTTTTGCATGGGCCCGATTGTTGCGGCAAGGCCGGGAGCGACGCTCGCGGGGTAAGTCTGCTTTAGCCCCACCGAGTACAGGTTCCCGAGAGCGCTGCCGGTACATTGCGGACCGAACGACCCGCCATTCGTCCCGACATCCGCGCAGGTCTTGTCCACCAGAGCGGCCACGGGAAGCTGCCAGTTGTTGTGACCCAGATAGCCCGTGCCCTTGCCGTACGCATTCAGCGCCGCGACCCATTTTTGCGCCGTGACGTAGTCCATCGCGCCGTTGGGATCGATTCCGGTGACGCCCAGACTCGCCTGCGCGTTGGGAACGGCGGCCAGGTTCGCGTTAGCCAGCCAGCAGACGCCCTGATTCGGGTCATAGACGATGGTGGAGGAAATTGCAAGATTCGTTGTTCCGCGCAAAAAAGCACCGCTCCCTCGCGGTCGCGGCTCAGTAGGCGCTTTCGTTTCAGCAAGTGATGAATGAGCCGGGCCCAGAGGGCACCCCGCAAGCATGGTGGCCTCCGCCACGGGCGCCGATCCCAGAGTCGAGACGGGCTGCGTTGTCTGGCAGGGGTTGTTCTGGGCGAATATAGGGCCACTCCATGCCAGCGCGAGCAGGATGGCAAAAGCGTAGCTGCATTCCTGGCGCATGGCCTTCACTTACGGCGCGATCGGCAGCACGAGCGGACCCGAGGGGCTGGAGTTGATGGTGGCCGGAGAAGAAATTCCGTTCAACGAAATCGAAATCGGATAGTTGCCGGCAGGCAAGGTGGAGAACTGCTGCGGGACCGTGAAGTTGATCTGGAACTCGCCCACGTACGGCGTCTGGCCGGCGTAGTCGGCGGGCACCGTCACGTTCCCCACCGTAACCGTGACGCCGCTGATCGCCTGCGCCGTGGGAAGCACGCCGCCCGCTTCGGCAACCAAACCGGTGGCGTAGAGTTCGATTGAGTCTCCGGGGTGAGCGCTGCGGTAGACGGATGAGACACTCGCTGGACCGGGATAGCCTCCGCCCACCGAGAAAACCGCGGCCGGGTAATTGACTCCGTTGACGGTATTCGGAAACAGACCCGGGGCGCTCGCGACGGCGGCCGCCGAAACGATGTTGCTCGCCGTTCCGTTATTGATCACCTCCACGGACGCCGTCCCGCTGATTCCTGTCGGCACCTGAAAATCGACTTGCGTGGGCGACACGTAATACACCGCGGCGGGCGTATTGTTGACCGTGACTTGAACTCCGCTCAGGCTCGGCGGCAAATTATTGCCGAGGTTCAGGAAGTCGAAACCGGTCCAGATGCGGGTGACGTTAGCCAGCCCGGCGCCTTTGATCTGCGCCCACGATCCCGGCACCAGCCCGCCCGCGACATACGTGGCGCCGTTCGCCAGCGAACCTGCCGTCAGCAGGGGAGCCGGCTGAGGCTCGGTGGTAATCGTGAACGTGCGCGAAGCAAAGATGCGCGATCCCGTTTCGCAACCGTTCTGAAAGAACACCGTGCCAGTGAGCTTGGTGTGGCCCGTCGCGGCTCCCGGCGACATAAAAGACGGATACCAGCCATCGAACTGATTGCCGCTGGTGCCGTTGTTACCGCAATTCGGGGTGATGGGAAACTGAGAATTGGCGATCAATTGCGGCGCGGTCCAATCCTGAATGTCGAGGCTGGTGGCGGTGGAGTAATACCACCCCGCCTGCCCGTTGGATTGACAGACGAAGGTCAGTAAGTACAGACCCAGATCGTCGTTGAAGCTAATCTGCGATTGCGCCTGTAGCACGGTCGTGCCGCATCCGGCGCTGGGAGGAGCGCCCGTGTCCAGTCCGCCCACCCCCGGCTGGCTGAACGAGCCGTTGTACCACTTGTAAAACGTCAGAGGGTCGGCGCCGATTTTGGCGCGCGCCACGCGGACCAAGCCATCCGCCGTGCTGGAATGATATGTGTAAGTGACGTAAAAATATTGATTGCCGTCGAGGCTCTTATCGGTAAGCGCGCTCGGAATCGCGTCTCCCATGGGCGGGTGGGATGTAGGAGGCTCCGGTTCGGCGCTCACCAGCACCGGATGGCGCGCGGCATTTCCCAGCGGACCGTTGGCCGGCGCGGGCCACGTCTTGCCGCCATCGGAGGAGCGGGCAAACCCGACGGTGGCGTAGAAAGGCTGCTGATTTACTCCTCCCGGACAGTGATTCTCCGCCTCATAGACCATGATCAGGTTGCCGGCGGGCAGGGTCGGGTCCTGGACCACCGAGCCAGGTGCGGCGTAGTTTTCGTCGAATTCGGTGTCGTAAGCGGGATCGCAGGAAGTGAAAGCCACCGGCGACAACAGCACGGGCGAATTGTAGCCAAGCGACGTCGCGAAGGTGAAGTCAGTGAGGTCCGTGGTCTGGAGCACCACCGCGCCGGCACTTACAACTGCCGTGCCTGAAACTCTGCTGGCGCCGAAAACCAGATAGGGAGCCGCACTGGAAGCGGGCGGAATAACCGTAGTGTGCTCGTCCGGAAGGTTCACCAGGTACGGCGAGGGCGCTGCATCAGGATAGGTGAGCGTCTGGTCCGCGCTTACGGAGAAAGTCGCGATCTGCGGATGCGTCGTGGACTGCGCGCGAACCGATGGCGATGGCCTTAAGAGAACGAAGGCAGCGATGGCCGCTATGCAAAAGAGAGTGACAAGGGCGCTTCGATACGACATGCAAATCGTGCATCGACTCTAACACGGCAGTCCCGAAATGAGACTAGCAGTGTTCGCAGTGGCGTACGCTTACTCCGGCAGCAGACGCGGCAGGTACTGTTTGGCGGCGTCGCCCAGCAGGTCGCGATGCATGCGCATGTAGTCGCCGAAGAATGCCTCGCCCACACCGCCATCGAGCAGATGGGTGCCGAGGGAATCGAGCGCCGCTGGTTCTTCCCACAGCGATTCGGCATATATGCCGCGGCCTCCTTCTTCGGGCTCGTGCAGCAAGCGAAGGAAGTACTGCATGACTACCAGATCTTCGCGCGGCATGTGAGGGCCGATGATGACGACATGCAACTGCTCCCATTTCCGCGGGCTCAGTTCGCGGCGCCAGGCGGAGACCTGCGCGTGGGTGGCGTCCAATTGCGCGCGCGCCGCTTCGGTGACGTTTTGCAAGACGAGAGGAGCCATGCGGCGCGTGAATGCCAGGAGCGAGGAACGATCGAAGCGGCGTTTCGCGGCCACGTCGTCGATAAATGCCAGGCAGTCGGCTACGATCTGCTTCTGGCGGGCAAGTGTGGCTGGGGAAAGCTTCAGCGTATCGAGGCTGACCTCGGCCGGCGGGATGAGTTCGCGCAGGCCCGCGAGGGTTTTGAGTTGATCGTCGCCGGCGGTCCCGTCGCCCGGCGTGAGGATCACATAGATCGCGAGAGGGATATGGGCGATGGTCTTGACGGGGTCGTAGATTGGGGCCGTGACGTTGGCGTCCATTCGTTTCCCGGCATCGAGTAGAGAGAAGCGGTCGCCGCTCACGATCAGGGTCGGGCCGGACGACGCCAGAATGCGGCTCCGGGCATCGGCGTAGGCGGAGCGGAACGCATTGTTGAGCGCGGTGAGCGCCGCCGGTTGCACGGGAGCCGCGGGCGCCGCCATGGTTTGAGCAGGGACGCCGGCGGCGGATACAAACACGGCCAGGACAGCCAAAATCGTGTCACGGAAAACCATGATCGATTATCGCTTGGCAGCGCCCACACCAGGATCAGGCAGCCAATCCCGAGGCACTGGGCAAATTCGTCGTTCCACACAAAAGGCACCGCTCCCTCGCGGTCGCGGCTCAGTAACACCCCGCACGCAAGCGGTCGTTCAGTAGTGGAATTTCCAGCGGAACTCCAGGTAAATCTGGCGTGGATCGTTGAAGTGGAAACCGCCGAACGTGAGGCTGTTGTCGAGCAGCACCCGGCGATTCGCCACGTTCACCGCGTTCAGCGAGACGCGGTACTTCTCTCCCTCACCGAACGACTTCCCGAGAGCAATATCGAACGTGGTGTGGCCGGGAAGATAGTTGCCGGGGTATTGCGCGTCCGGCAGCCCATTGGTGAATCCCGAGCCGTAATAAACATTCGTCGCGGCGAACATCCGCGCGGGGAGACTCGCTGTGAAGCCCAAATTCAAAGTGTTCCGCTGATCGTGATCGACCGGTGCGAATCCCGGCGCGGGCTCGCATCCGTCGGGAATGGGAGTGGGACAAATCAGTCCGCCGGTGAACGGCCCTTCTGCCCGCGCGATCTGGTTCGAGTATGACAGGTGCGCCTGACCTCTCCGCCAAAGGCGCGGCGAGCGAAGGGTGAACTCCCAGCCCTGAATCAACGCCGCGTTCCAGGTGAGGGGCCAGAACAGGTTGGATTCGCCGATATTGCTGTGATCGAGCCAATTCGTCGCGCTGGTCTGGAAGTTGTCGGCGTCGAGCGCCCAACCGCGCAGGGGAATCGTGACTCCGGCCTGCCATTCCTTGTCGCGCTCGCCGCGTAGGGGCCCGAACGCCAGACTCTGGCTGTTGGCGAGATCGAGCAGCGGACCGGTGGCCGTCAGCAACGGGGGCGCCTGATAGTATTTGCCCCAAAATCCGCGGAAGACCCACTTGAGGTACGGGACTCGCAGGGCGATACCCAGGCGCGGGTCGGTGGCATTCTCCACCAGCGAGGCGCCGGCGAAGTGCGATTCGCGAACTCCGGCGATGAGAGTCAGCCAGGGCGTCACCTTGAAGCGGTCGCTTACGAACTCTTCGATCAAGCCACCGGTCACGGCGGCCGAAGAAGGACCGAAATTCGTGCAATCAGGAGCGCAATCCGTGAAGATGTTGTTGAAGTAGTTGCTCTGCCGCTGCACGAACCCGTAGGCGCCGATTTGCACGTCGTTGGTTTTCGCGATAGTGGCGCCCAAGGTCGCCTGGGCGCCCCCATAATTGGCGGTCTGATCGACGTTGGTCGCGACCGGCACATCGTTCGGCGAGGCCTGATAGTTTGCCTGGTTGTAGTGATAGAACGGCGAGACCGTCAGCAGCAGATTCGGATTGAAGGTGTGGACCCACGAGAACGCCACGTACCCATCCGGTTCGCGCTCGCTATCGCGCAGGCTGTAGCTCGCGTAGACCTGATTGCCGGATGAGTTGGAATCGGGATCGATGGGAATCTGGTAGTAATCCCGGCGCAGCGACGCCACCAGGCGAAACTGGTTGGACGGGTTAGCGTTGAATATCAGCGACGCGAACCCTCCGTAGCCGTTGTCGGCGTCGTGAAACACCGCCCCGATGGGCGTTTGCAGGCCGTAGTTGCTGCGGTCTCCCGTGAAGCTTACATAATAGGCGAATCGCTTGGTGTGTCCGCCGAAATTCAGTTGATCGTTGGTCTGATACCAATTGCCGAACGATGTGACCAACTCCGCTTCGTTATCGCGTTCGAAGCCGGTCCGCGGCACGATGTTGAAGATGCCGTAAGTGCGGTCGCCGTAGTCCGCGTCGTAGCTGCCGCGCTGGACTTCGAGGTAATCGATGTCTTTCGGATCGATCTGCGGGCCGAGATTGGTAGCGATGTTGGTATTGGGGATGGGAACGCCGTCGATCAGCCAATCCACCTGATGGCCGCCGCGCATGTGCAGCATGTCGTGAGTGACGTAGGCGCCCGGCACGTAGTCGGTAATCATGGCCATGCTGTTGGTGCGGTCGGCGCCGGGAGTTTCGGCGATGTCGGCGCGGTTGACCAAAGTAGTGGGAGTTACCGAATCCGTGGTAATGGTGTCCGGCGCGCCCGACACCGACGCGGTTTCATGCTGCGACGAAATCGTAAGCTGAAGATGGAGGATCCGCGAGGTGTTGGAGTCCACCGTAACAGTCTGCTCGATGGGTTGAAAGCCAGGCTGCAGGATGCCGATTCGGTAATCGCCCACCGGAACCGCGCTGAAAGTGAATTCGCCGTTATCGTCCGACAGCACCGTTTGCGACCAATCCGAAGTAGCGGACTGTAGCTTTACCGCGGCGCCGGCCACCGGGCGATGCTGCGGATCGTGTACGATTCCCTGGATTCTTCCGAAAATGGTGGCGAATAGAACGTTGGCTAGAAACACGCAAATTACAAGTCTGCGCACAAACCCTCCGCAAATTATCAACTCTCTCTTTTGCTTTGGAAATTGCTGCCTAGCAGGATGCTGAAAAACACTGGAAATGACCCAGCCGCCGATGAACGCCGATAAACGCCGATTGAAAACGATAACTCATCCGCGTTCATCTGCGTTTATCCGCGGCCTATTTTCCTTTTTCAGCAGCCTGCTAGGAGAGAACTACGGGAGGACCGCGCTTCTGGCGCGTCCGGCTAAAGGAGACGCGATAAACGGCGCGGGTTTGAACGTGAATCGCCGGGTGGCTGACGAGGACTCCGAAGATCGCGCCGGAGCCATTCAGCACCGCCACGTACTCGCCCGCGGGAGTGGCCGAAATACCGGGGTATAGCGGGCACCGGGAGTGGGCCGACCGAAACGATACGCCCGTAAGCGGCGCGTCGTCCATCGTCATCGCGCAATGGTGCTTGCCACTGCGGCGGCAGCATTCCGGCAGCATCGATCCCGCATCGGCAAACACCGCGGGCGCGATCAGCGGAAAGCCGAACACAGCCAGCAGCAGCGATGCGAGTGCGCGACGCATGCGAGTTTCCCGATTCTATCACAGCCAATCGCGGGCGTAACCGCTTTCGGGTTGGGGCGTCTAACCACTGTGGCACATTACTGGGTCGAGAGCTTTGGGAAAGATCTGCGCTACGCGTTCCGGTCACTCCGCCGCGACGCGGGCTTCGCGATATTCGCCATCCTGATTGTCGGTTTTGGGATTGGCGCGAGTTCCACGCTGTTCAGCGTGGTGAATGCGCTGCTGTTTCGTCCGCTTCCTTTCCGCGATCCGCAGCGCCTGGTCTGGGTGACGAATAGCGACGTTGCCGGACTCTCAGGCCAGACCACGCAGGTGGGGCATCTGCTCGATCTGCGTGAGCAGAACCGCTCTTTCGAAGATCTCGCCGGCTACTTCGCCTTCTACGGCGTGGGCGACAAGATCCTCAGCGGCAGCACGCCCGAGCGGATTAGCAGCGTCCCGGTGTCGTGCAATTTCTTCCCGGTGTTGGGCCTCGCACCGGAAGTGGGACGGCAATTCACCGCCGACGAATGCAAGTGGAACGGTCCGAACGCCGTGCTTCTCAGTCACGGATTCTGGGAGCGGCGCTTTGCTTCCGACAGGTCGATTATCGGCCGGCCGCTGGTCATCGATAATGCGCCGGTGACAGTGGCCGGCGTGCTGCCGGCGTCGTTCGATTTCGCCTCGATTTTCGCGCCCGGCAGCCACATCGACATGTTTTCGCCCTTCCCGCTCTCGCCGGAGACCAACCGTTGGGGCAACACCATGGCCATGGTGGGGCGGCTCAAACCGGGCGTTTCGGTAGCGAGCGCGCAGGCGGAAGTGAAGATTCTGGCCGCGCACATCACGCAGGCGCATCCGGAGCGCAATGGCTTCGAAGGCCACGTGGTACCGCTCGCGGAGCACGTGAGCGGACGCATGCGGCGCGCCCTGATGGTGCTGGCCGGCGCGGTGGGCGTGGTGATGCTGATTGTGTGCGCGAATCTGTCGAATCTGCTGCTGGCGCGAACGGCGTCGCGGCAAAAGGAAATCGCCATTCGCACCGCTCTTGGCGCGGGGCAGCGGCGGCTGGTCGGGCAGATGCTTACCGAAGGCCTGGCTCTTTCCTGTTGCGGGGCGGTGTTGGGAATCGTGCTGGCGCTGGTGGGAACGCGCGCCCTGGCGCATCTTCAGGCCATCAATATTCCGTTGCTGGAGAATGTCCATACGGACGGCGAGGCACTGGCGTTCACGCTGCTGATGGCGGTCGCGACAGGCCTTCTGTTCGGCCTGGCGCCGGCGCTACAGATTCCCGCCACAACTCTGCACGATGTGTTGAAGGACTCGAATCGCGGGTCGACTGAGGGCAAGGGGCGCGGATGGGTGCGCGGCGGGCTGGTAATTTCAGAGATCGCGTTTGCGTGCGTGCTGCTGGTGGGCGCGGGACTGCTGATTCGCAGCTTTCTCAAGGTGCTCGACGTGAATCTGGGATTCAGCCCGGAGCGCGTGGCATCGATGCGCGTCGACACCAACCAGCAGTTCAAGACCCAGGAGGAGGTTAACGCGTTTTTCGACGAAGTGCTGCGCCGCGCCCGGTCGACTCCGGGAGTGGTGAGCGCGGGAATCACGGACAGTCTGCCGCTGGGCCGCAATCGCAGTTGGGGAGTGGGGGTCAAGGGCCGGACGTTCGAGCGCGGCAAGAACCCCGTTGGTTTTGTGCGCGTGGTAAGCGACGGGTACCTCACGGCGATGGGGATTCCGATTCGCTCGGGACGCGATCTCAGCGCGCACGATGGCGCGAAGGACGACCCGGTTATTCTGATCAATGAAACCATGGCGCGTACGCTCTTTCCCGGCGAAAACGCTATTGGCAAGATCATCCTCACCGATAAAGAGCGCCGCATCGTCGGAGTGGTCGGGGATGTGCGGCACCTGGCGCTCGAGCAGGGCGCGGGGATGGAATTCTATCAGCCGATCCGCCAGGGACGCGACGTGATGGCGTACGACCTGGTGGTGCGCACCACGCTTCCGCCCGAGCAGTTCGCCTCCGCGTTGCGCACCGCGATTAAGCCGATCGCGCCGGATCTGCCCGGCAACGATTTCCGCCTGGTGCAGCAATTAGTGGATAAGTCGGTCTCGCCGCGGCGATTCACGGTGCTGCTGCTCGGCGGATTCGCGCTGTTCGCGCTGATTCTCGCGTCGCTGGGAATTTACGCGGTGATTTCGTACTCGGTGAGCCAGCGGACGCAGGAAATCGGCATTCGCATGGCGCTGGGCGCGTCGGCCGGGGATGTGCAGGGGCGGATCATCTTGCGGACGCTGGCGCTCGCCGGCGCTGGCATGGCGATCGGCGCGGTGGGATCGTGGATGCTCTCGCGATGGATCGGCGGAATGCTGTTCGAGACGTCGGCGGGCGATCCCGCCACGTTTTTCGGAATGCTGCTGGTGCTGGGGACGGTGTCGGCGGTCGCGGGCTATCTGCCGGCGAGACGGGCGTCGCGGATCGATCCATCGGTGGCGCTGAGGGCGAATTGATTTACTGAATCACCACGCTCGCCCGCGGGAACGCGAACTTACGGCCGATCGCATCGATCACGTTCAACTGGCACACGTACCGCCCCGGCGCCACGTTCTTCAGCGGCACCTGAATGCGCACCGGCACAGCGTCGGGGCGAGTGTCCACTAACTGCGTGGCGGACACCGGGCCCACTTCGAATGTCTTGTCGCCCTTCTGATTGAACAGGCTCATCTCCACTTTCACGTCGCGAGCGCGGGAGTTCTTGGGGTCGGGCGCGGCGTCGTACACGTCGAAATCGATGTACATGTTCTGCCCGCGGCGAAAGACCTTGTAATCGCCGACGTTGGGGACGACTTTCTCATCGCCGTTTATCAGCGGATTGGCGGCGGCGTTTTTCTTCGTGACCTGCTCCGCCTGGCCCACCGCGGCTTTGAGCGATTCGCGCTGGCTGCTCCACACCACCGAACTAGTCTTGAGCGTCATGGAATCGGCGGCGAGATCGGGAATCGTGAATCGCGTATCGAAGGTGCCCATCTTGCCCGATTGGCCTTCGCGCACCAGGAAGCGCATGCGATAGCGGCCCGGCGCGAGCGTGAAGCCGGCGTCGTAGTGGAAATTCCGCGATGCCACCTTTTCCGCTTCCGTGGTGGGCAGCTTGATGTGGATGTAATCGCGCACCATGCCCATCACCTGCTTGCGCTCATCCATCACGTTGCCGATGAAATCGAATTCCGTTTCGCCCACGGCCCGCTTCTGCGCCAGCGCAATTACCGATCCGGGAATCTTCACCGACACCGGCACGAAATACGCCGTGGGTGCAATGCGGAAATAGTCCACCTCCACGGCGAGCGGGATGTCGGTGACGGGATTCTCCGACATCAACGCATCCTTCAACTGGCGCTCCTTATCGTCGCCGTTGAAATTCTTCCACTGCTTGTCGGCGTAGTACCCGTTGCGGAAATCGAGTTTCGCCCCGGCGATCGGAGCCTTCAGCCGGACGGTGATCTTGCGAAATCGCCCATCCAGAGTGCTGTTCTGCGCGTGGTAGCCGAGGATGTAGTAGCTGGCGTACTGCTCCTGCACCTGGTGGATGCCGAGTGCGAGATCGTTGCTGTCGAGGAACGCCTTGCCGCCGGTATCGGCCGCCAGCGTCACCAGGGTTTCCTGCGAATCGTTGATGGTGGCGCGCTGGTTGTTGTATGTCGAGAGGCTCATGCCGCCGCGCGAAGACCCCGTCGACGCCGCGCCTCCCGGAGGATCGGCCATCAGGCCGCGTGCGTCGATGGGATAAATCGCCACGTTCGATTTCACCGCCGCGTTGATGCTGGCTTCGAGCTGCGCCTGGTTCTCGAGGCTGCTGGATTTGCTGATGCCGCCGGTGACATATACCAGCGCTTTCTTTTCCGGCAGGGTGGCCAATTGCCGCACCACCTGTTCGAGCGCGGCGAGTTTCAGATCGGTGTTGAAAATGTTGAATTCCGTCTCGTCGGCGACGAAAGCCGCGCCGGTGTCTTCGCCGTTATCGCTGGCATCGTCGGCGAGCGCGGCGTTTTCGCTCGAATCGCCGATGGGCAGGTTCTTGATGACGTCGGTCAGCAAGGTGCGGTTCGCCGTGAAGTCGGTCTGCACGCTTACCGCCGAGGTGAACAGCAGCACGGCCACCAGGTCCGACGACGTCATCTGCTCATCGAGGAATTTCAGCGCGGCATCCTGCGCCCGAATCTGCTCGGGGATTTGCATGTTCGAAAAATCGAAGAACAGGGCGATCAGGCGCTTGTCGTGATACTGAATCTTGTCCTTCCCGGCGGATGTGATCTGGGTCTTGGGCGGCTCGGGGAGCGCGTTGCGGTCATCGAGCGATGGCGGCGGCTCGGGAGGTTCGGGATCGAGCGTCAGTTTTTGCGGCTCGAAGAACGCGATGGTCTGCGGCTTTCCATCTTCCAGCACCTCGACGTCGTTCTTCGTCAGCCCCTCGATGGCCTTGCCGTTCTTGTCCTTCACGGTCAGGTCCACGATGACGAGATTCGAGTTGATGGTGTAAGTGGGCATGGTAGTCGGGCCCGCAGGCGGCTTCTGCTGCCCCAACGCGACCAACGCTACTGCTGCCGGAATCCAGATCTTTCGCATAGCTCAGAAGTTGAATCGCAGGACGCACGTGACGGTCCTGGTGCCGGAGGCCGTGGTGGGCTGTCCGTAAGTGTTCGAGCCCACTGCGGTGCCGAAGTTCGTAATGTAGACGTGATTCAGAACATTGTTAGTGCGGAAGGACAACTGAATCTGTTTGCGGCTCTCGCCGAAGCGCCACGCGCGATTGAGCTGCGCATTCAGGCTCAGCGTCGGAATGCCGGTAATGATATCCCGGCCGGCATCGCCGTATTCGCCGATGGGCAGGGAGTCGGAGAACGCGGCCAGGTTGAAGTACGGGTAGCTCGGCGCGTTCAGCGGCAGGCCCGTCGTGAACGGGCGCATGTAGAACCAACTGCTGACGTCCTTGCCGAGAGTGGGAGTGAGGGGCAGGCCGGTGGCATAGGTGAACCCGCCGGCGGTGGTCCAGCCAGCCAACATGCGGGTTTTCCATCCGCCGTTGCGCCACAGGCCGCGCACGCCCACCGGCGACGAGACCACGTACGTCACGTTCAGGCGCTGCCGCTGATCGGTGCTGGAACGCGCGCGATCCAGGCTTAAGTTGAATGGGTCCTCCGCCTGGTTGCTCTGGTCGTCAATGGATTTGGAGAACGTGTAGAGAGCCACCGCCGACATTCCGCGCGTGAATCGGCGCGTCAGGCGCACCTGCCCGGCGTGCATGATGGAATCGGCGATGTCGGTTTGGTAGGAGAACGAACTGGCGCCGGGAATGCGGACGGCCGATCCGGGGTCGGTGGGTGGGACAGCGGCGCCGGGGATCACGGGCTGGTTGGGCAGGAGCGTAACCGGCAGCCCCGTGCCCTTGATCCCGACATACTCCAGTTCCATCAGCACATTGTGCGGCAGCGTCTGCTGGAAGGCTACGGTCCACGTTTGGGTGTAGCCAAGGCGATAGTTAGGGTTGATGGCGTACTGATTCGTCAGTGTGTTCGGCGACGGAGGAAATCCGTTCTCGAGGGTGATGGGGCTGGCCGGCGTTCCCGTGATGTTCACCTGGTTGGCGAATGGCGGTTGTCCGGCCATTTGGGTGGCGAAACTGCTGTAACTCGACCCGCTATAGAAGATGCTGTAGCCCAGGCGGATTACGCGGTTGGCCTTCTGCGACGGACGCCACGCCAGCCCGAACCGCGGCGAGAAGGCGTGCGGGTCGCCCTTGAGCAGGCTAGCCGGGTATTGGCCGAAGTAAGTTCCAACGCCTCCGGCAGTTACCACGTCGACCGCGGTGAAAGCCGGATTCACGTCGAGGTTGGCGAGATGTCCGTAGAGCTCCGTATAAGGCGCGAAATATTCGTAGCGCACGCCGAAATTGATGGTCAGGCCGCGGCTCACGCGCCAGTCGTCCATGGCGAACGCGTTGGTGGCCCAACCGCGGAAATAGTTGTTGTCGTTGCCGGTGCGCAGGCTGCTGACATCCGGGTATCCCAGCAGGAAATCGGCGAAGTCGTATCCCGTGGCGCAGACCGCGCCCTGGTCTCCGCCACAGCCCGGCCCCTGCGTCATCGCGCCGCTGAACTGGAAGCTGCCGCGCGAACTGGCATAGGACAATACGTTGTTCTGCATGCGCCGGTATCCGGACCCGAAGCTCAGATTGTGATTTTTGTGTGCGATGTAAGTGAATGTGTCGGTGAAATTCGTAGTCTGCGCCCGCGTAGAACTGTAAGTTCCGTCTGTGAGCGAACCGAAGTTGGCAAAGCTGAGGGTCGGCGGTCCGTAGTCGATGGGACTGGTGTCGGGGCCGGCGATTCCGAGGTTCCCTTCGATATCCGTCTTATATGCGAAATAAGGCTGATTCTTGGCAAGATTGCGGCTGAACGCGAGTTGCGCGTTATTATTGACACGCGGCTTGAACATGTGCGTCCAGCCCACGGTGGAGCTGAGCCCGTATCCCCTGCTCTTGTCGTCGAAGCCGAAAAGTTGCTGCGAAGTGGAACTGCGCATTTGATACTGCTCGTTGAAGCTGATGCGGTCCTTATTGGTGACCGAACCCTGCAGCCGTACTCCGAGCGAGTTGGTCATGGAAGGCGTGGACTCGGAAATGGCGTAATTGTAAGTCGATAAACTCGGGTAAGTCGGCTGCGGAAAATAGGTCAGCAGTCCGAGAGCCGCGGAATTCAGCCGCGTGGAAGGTATGACGGCATTCGGGAACGGCGTGTTGCTGGTGGGATCGTAGATTACCACGGGCACCGACTGCCGCACGCCTCCCATGGTGATGGCCTGCGTCGCGGCGGAGAAATCGCCCGTCCGTTCCGCATCGCTCGGCACGGTATTCACCAGGTTGTTCGCCGTCCGCCCTTCGTGATTGGTGAAATTCACATAGAACGACCACTTATCGTTGGTCACGATATGCGGAATCCGGATCGGTCCGCCGAAATTGAAGGCGATGGTTTCATTCGCCGACGAGGGCTTAGGCTGATTCTGGCCGTTGAGCGAAAACGGCGCGGCATTGAGCGCCGAATTCGTCACGGTTACCGCGATCGACCCCTGATAGGGCGATTGCTGCCCGCGTCCGCGGCGGTTGCCGAACTGCGCATATTGGCCGCCGTAAGGTCCGCGCCCACGGCCGCCACGGCCAGTCGCACCGCCTCCTCCGCCCCGCCCGCCGCCACGACCACCACCCCCGCCACGACCTCCTCCTCCACCGCCGCCCGGTCCACCACCCGGGCCGCCACCGCCGAATCCGAAGCCGCCGGGGCCCGCTCCGAAACCGGCATCGGCTCCCGCTGCGCCGAATCCGCCCATGCCGAGCGGATCGCCATTCGCGCCCAGGCTCGCACCAAGGGTCATCAATCCGTTGCCGGCCACGCCGCCGCCGAGCGCTCCGGGGCCCGTGGGACCGCCGCGGCCTCCGCGCCCCATGCGCGCAAAATCGTCGGACGCCGCGGCCAGCCCGCCGCTGGTGCTGCCGTTCATCATGTAGGCGTCGGAAGTGTCGGCTGTCGCCGCAATATCTGAACCGTCACCGGCCGTCATCGCCAGCGCCTCGGCGCCGGCGTCGGTTGCAGTCACATCGGCGTTTTGAAATCCGGGCTGTCCGGATTGCTGCTGCTGGCCCGCGCCGCCGCCGCGGCCTGGCATCGCCATCCGGCCCTGACCGTATCGCGATCGTCCACCGCCGTTGCCGGATGGCGCCGATCCCGCGGACGGGGTGGAAGCCTGCCGAGCGGGAACAGCCGGTTTGGGGGCTGGCTTGGCCGGCGCCGCCACTGCTCCCGGACGCGGCATTTCGAGCGTCCAATCCTTGCTGGTGAACTGATCGTGGATGGTGATGGTGGAGGTGAGCGTCTGGAAACCGAACATTTTGATTTCGATTTCCCAATCGCCGGGCGTCAGGTCGAGAGAATAGCGGCCATTCTCGTCGGTGTATGTGACCAGCTTCGCGCCGCCCTGCCGCGCCGTCACCGTGGCGCCGGGAATGAACTGGTCCGCTGCCCGCACGGTGCCGGCGTGCTCGACTGCAAACAGCAATCCGGGCACTAGCAGGGTTAAGGCAACGATTAGAAAACGCATGCGGAGGCTCTGTCTTTATGTTCGCTCATGGGCGGTTTAAGTTCCGCTATTTGCTTCCAACCCAAATCGCCCGCGCATCTCGCGCTTGCCCAAACTCGTGACGCTCAGCGCGCGGCTATCCAATTCCTGTATCACCCACTTCTTGCGCAACGCCAGCTTGAGCAGCGCCGCTCCGAGCGCGCCTCCCAAATGCGCGCGCCGCTCGCTCCAATCCAGGCACGCGAAGGCGAACCGGCGATGCAAGGCGCGGGTCTCGGCGATATCGACACCGAGCGCTTCGAATGCCTTCGTACCCGCTGGCGTAAGGTCATAGGAGGTCGATAGCCAACCCGCCGATTCCAGGCGGTCGTGAAGCTCTACGCCGAGCGTGCCGGCGATGTGGTCGTAGCAGGTGCGTGCTGATCGCAGGCTGTTGGGCGTGTTGGGCACGAATTTGTGCCGCTCGCGGCCCGCCAGCACGCTCAGGCTTTCGAGCACGCGAGCCACCCCGGTTCCATGAAGGCTGTAATAGCGGTGCTTGCCCTGCACCAGCACTTTCACCAGGCCTTCGGTTTTGAGGCGGGTCAGATGGACACTCGCCGTCGAGGGGCTTACTTCGCCCACTACCGCCAGCTCCGTGCCGGTGCGGGCATGGCCATCCATCAGGCAATACAGCATGCGCGCGCGAGCCGGCTCGCCAATGGCTGCCGCAATGCGCGCCGCAGCGCCATCCGCATATTCCAAATCCATTATTTGATCTTAAGCGAAGTGTCGATTGGCGGCAAGATGTATATCTGGCACATGACCATTACTTGCGTAATCCGCTATCAGATCGATCCGTTCCAGCGGGACGGGTTCAAACAATACGCAGCGAACTGGGGCCGCATCATTCCGCGATGCGGCGGACACCTGGTGGGGTATTTTCTTCCGCATGAGGGGACCAACGACGTCGCCTGGGGGTTGGTCGCGTTCGACAGCCTCGCCTCGTACGAGGAATATAAAGAGCGCATCCGGTGCGACCCGGAAGCACGCGAAAATTTCCGGATGGCGCAAACCAAGCGATTGATCCTGCGCGAGGAGCGCAATTTCGTGGAGGTGGTGGACGGGACTTTCGGAGTCCTGCCATGCTGACGCAGGCGGAAAAAGGCAAGGCGTTCGGCGCGCTCCACGTGCGGCCGCGCGTTCCTCATCCCCAATCCCTGGGATGCCGGCACGGCGCTTCTGCTGGCGCACCTCGGTTTCGAGGCGCTGGCCACCACCAGCATGGGATTCGCTTTCTCCTCGGGGCGTCCGGATAACAGCGTGAGCCGCCAGGAGACCATGAGTCACATCGAGACCATCGCGCGCGCCGTCAATCTCCCCGTGAGCGCCGACCTCGAGAACGGCTTCGACGACTCGCCGGATGGCGTCGCCGAGACCATCGTGCTGGCGGCCACCGCGGGCGCTGTCGGGGGCTCGATCGAAGACGCCACCGGCCGGACGGACGATCCTATCTATCGCAAGGAGTATGCCGCGGAGAGAATCCGCGCGGCGGCGGAAGCGGCGCGCGCGCTGCCCTTCGTCTTCACGCTGACGGCGCGCGCCGAGAATTACCTGCACGGCCGGCCCGACCTCGCGGACACCATAGCGCGATTGCAGGCCTATCAGGAGGCCGGCGCGGACGTCCTCTACGCCCCGGGGCTGGCAAGCCGGGACGACATCGCGGCGGTGGTGAGTTCGGTGGATCGGCCGGTGAACGTAGTGATGGGACTTCAGGGCGTGCAATTATCTCTCGACGATCTCTCCGCGCTCGGAGTCCGGCGTGTGAGCGTGGGCAGCGCGCTGTGCCGCACGGCGCTCGCGGCGTTTCTGCGCGCCGTCCGCGAAATGCGAGAGCACGGCACCTTCACTTTCGCGAACGATGCCGCAAGGCCGCGCGAACTGAACGAAATTTTCAGCGGCTCGGTTTCAATCGGAGCCGCAAAAAGATATTGACGCCCCAAGGGCGATCGCCATAATAAGGTTTGATGGCCGAAGGAAGCGTGTAGACGGAAGCATTCGCCCCGATGCCGGTCTCGATCATACGAAACAAGCCGATATCGCGCGTGTAGCCGGCGGTGTATGCGCCGATGCGAAAGCTGCTGCCGGCGCTTCGGTCGAGTTGCGCTTCCAGATCGGGCGTGTCGTCGAACAACTCGTCCTTGTCCACATATTCGATGCGCCCCGTGAGGAAATTGCGCCTCCGGAACGGACAGACCGATTCGAGCAGGTACGAATTCAGATTGCGACGCGTATCGGTATCGTGATTGCGCCCCCAAATCAGGCTGGTGGACCACGCTTCCGCATTGCCCATCGGCTGGCTGTACGCGATCGACGCGGTGGTGCGGATCACATCGCCCGGCGACAGAATCTCGGGATGCGTGATTCTGCCCGCGGACACCTGCATGGTCCAGTTGCTCGCGGGTGTGACGGAGAGCCGGCCGGCGTAGGAATCCATCGCGCCCCACGGGATGGTCCAACGATTTTCGCCGGGCTCGGCGCCATGAAATCCGCTGGCTTCCAGCCGGAACCAGGAATGCTTCACGGCCACCGTGGCGACATCGGCTGAAATATGCGTGGAATCCTGCCAATGGTGACTCAACGGCGCCTGCGGCAATTCTTCCGCCGACGCGCGATGCGGATAGGCCACCGGTCCGAGCGCGGGGTCGCCCACCGGTGCGTAGTAAAACTGCAGGATAGTGCCGTCACCGAGCGAATGCGCGTAATCGACTCCGGCGCCCATCAGGAAATTATGCGGATGCTGGCCGTCTACGATGGCGCGGCCATACGCGGTTTCGCCGGTTTGGAACAGCTCGGGATAACGGCGATCGATAATGGTGAGCGGCTCCAGGCTGATCATCGTTTGAAATTGCAGCGTTCCGCCCCACAGGCTGTGGGAAGCGGAAAACATGACGGCATTTGGCGAGTACAGCTTGTCGCCACCGCGCGGGCCGCTCTGTTGGGTGTCGACGAGGAAGCCCTGGCCCATGAACATCAGCGTCCACTGGCCGGCGCCGCGCATGAGCATCGGCATCGGCCATGAGTCCGGATTCATGCTGGTGCCCGACGCCGTGTTCATGAGGTACATGCCGGCATCGTTCATGGAGGACATCTGCGCGCACGCGAGAACAGGAAACAAAATGACAGCCATCGGCAATCGCTTACACATGAGTTGCTCCTGCGATTTAGAAAAAGCCACGAAGACGCACGTCTGCGCGGCGATTTAGATTCGCAGGATGAGGTTGGAGAGCCCGCGGCTATCGGGCGGTGGGGATGCCGGATAAGATTGCGGCAGCAGTTGCCATTGCGCAGGCGCGGCAGCTGCGGACTCGACGATTGTCGCCTGCAGGACCAATTGGTGCGCCGCCTGGAAACGTGCGCCCGAAACGAAAAGCGGAGTGGTGCAAGGCTTCGATCCCGGAGAGGAATGGCGGTGGCACGGCGGAAGATCGGTGGCGGATTGACGGCAAGGCGTGACCGTGCAGCGCGCCACGCACTGGGCGTGCGCCAGCACGGAGAACAGGACTGCCAGAGCGACGGTGAGCTTCAGACAGCGCATCCCTGCCGTCAGGATACAACAGGCCGGAGCGTGGGACTACCAGCCGATCCGCTTCACACCGCGGACGTGATCGAAATGCAGGTCGCGGCTGACGAGGGGCATCCGGTGCTGACGAACCAGGGCAGCGATCCAAAGGTCGTTGCCAGGTATCGGATGTCCGCTCGCTTTCATTTCGTCCCGAATCCCGGCATAGCACTCCGCCGTGCTCGCATCGACTGCCAGGACGGGGCAAACCTCCGTCAGTTCCGCAAGCCATCGTTCGTACGGCTTCCGGTTCCGCGAGCGCAGAATGCCGAACCGGTACTCGCCCAGTACGATGGCTGGAAGGAAGATCCCAACGGCCTGTTGGAGAACCGGTTCCAAAAGCTTATCTCCGTCGGCCATGGCTGAAAGCGCGTTGGTATCCAGAATCAACGCCAATCCTCGGGTTCGATTTGGCCAAACTCCTCTTCGACAATGGCAGCAATCCGCGCCGTCTCTTTATGCAAGGAGCGCAGTTTCCCAAAACTCCTCATCCATGGCTTCTCGGTCCGTCCGCCCGCGCGCAGTTTCTCGGCAAGCGCGGAGGTCACAAGCTCACGCAGAGGAATGCCTTGTTCGGCAGCGGCTGATTTGGCGCGCCGGAAGAGAGCGTCCGGGATTTCGAGCGTGGTTTTCATCTAAGTAGATTGTCCCATATTTATGGGTTTATGGGAAATTGGTCGACGCTCGCGGAATTTCAACCCGGCAGCCCAACTTCCCGTCCTGATACGATAGAGAATCACCCTTGATTGACACCGTTCCAGATATCCTTGCCCGCATTGTCGCCAGAAAACGCGAGGAACTTGCGGAGCGGGCGAACCGCTTGGACCACTGGGAGCGCGAGGCCGAAACACGGCGCGCCGGCCGCCGCGATTTCCGCGCCGCGCTCGCCGCGCGCGTGCCCGCCATCATCGCCGAAGTGAAGAAAGCCTCGCCGAGCAAGGGTATTCTCTGCGCCGATTTCGACCCCGCGCGTATCGCTGCCAGCTACCGGCGCGGCGGCGCTTCCACTATATCCGTGCTCACCGACGAGAACTTTTTCCAGGGCAGCCTGGATCATCTGGAAGCTGTCCGCGCCACGGTCGATCTGCCAGTTCTCCGCAAGGATTTTACGATTGCAAACGCGCACGTCGTGGAGGCGGCCGCGCACGGCGCCGATGCCATCCTGCTGATCGCCGCCATCCTGAGCGAGCGGGAGTTGCGCGATTTCCGCGAATCGGCGGCGCGATTCGGCATGGCGGCGCTGGTCGAGGTGCATAATCGCCGGGAGTTGGATGCGGCAATCGCGTCGGGCGCCGAAATCATCGGCGTCAACAATCGCGATCTCGGGACGTTCGAAGTGACCCTCGATACTTCCGTCGAACTGGCCGCGCACATGCCTTCGAACGTGCTGCGAATCAGCGAGAGCGGCATCCACAATGCCGCCGACATCGCGCGCTTGCGCGCCGCCGGATACACCGCGTTCCTGGTCGGCGAGCATCTCATGAAATCGGGCGACCCGGCGGCGGCGCTCCGCCAACTGGTGGCGGCATGATCTTCAAAATCTGCGGCATCACCAACCAGGAAGACGCTTCCGCCGCGATCGAGGCCGGCGCGACCGCCTTGGGCCTCAATTTCTATCCGCGCAGTCCGCGCTATATCGGCCCCGAGCGGGCGGCCGAAATCGCCACTGCCGCAGGCGTCCTGCGCGTCGGCGTGTTCGTGAACGAAAAACCGGCCCGCGTCACAGAAATCGCGCGCATCGCTCGTCTTGATGTGGCGCAGTTGCACGGCGACGAGAGCCCTCTCGAATTCCCCGTTTCCCTACCGGTCTGGAAAGCGCTGCGCGTGAGCCAAGGCTTCGATGTTTCGCTTTACGACGACTATCCCGTGGAGGCGCTGTTGCTCGACGGGCCCGGAGCGAGCGCGGAATTCGGCGGGCAGGGTAAGATTTTCGATTGGACCCTGGTGCGCGCCACCAAACAGAAGATTGTGCTGGCCGGCGGTCTTCACGCTTCCAACGTCGCGTTCGCCATCGCCAGAGTCAGACCCTGGGGCATCGACGCCTGCTCGCGGCTGGAAAGCGCGCCGGGCAAGAAGGACCATAAGAAAATGACCGAATTTCTCCATGCCGCGAGGCTGGCGGCGCTATGACACCGCAACCCGACCACCGCGGCCACTTCGGCCCTTACGGCGGCCGATACGTGCCCGAAGTCCTGATGGCGCCCATCGAAGAGTTGGAGACCGCGTACCTGGCGGCGCGCGAAGATCCCGCGTTTCAATCCGAACTCGCGAACCTGCTGCGCACTTACGCCGGCCGTCCCACGCCCCTCTATTACGCCAAGCGACTCAGCGAGCAACTCGGCGGCGCGCGTATCTGGCTCAAGCGCGAAGATCTGTTGCACACCGGCGCGCACAAGATCAACAACTGCCTGGGGCAGGCGCTGCTCGCCCGGCGCATGGGCAAGCGACGCATCATCGCCGAGACCGGGGCGGGACAGCACGGCGTCGCCACCGCCACGGTCTGCGCCCTCATGGGCTTCGATTGCGTGGTCTACATGGGCGAGGAGGACATGCGCCGCCAGCGGCTGAACGTCTTCCGCATGCGCATGCTGGGCGCGAAAGTGGTGGGCGTGGCGGCCGGCAGCCGCACCCTCAAGGACGCCATCAGCGAGGCCATGCGCGACTGGGTGACCAACGTCGCGGACACCCATTATTTGCTGGGCTCGGTGCTGGGCTCGCACCCCTACCCCATGATGGTGCGCGATTTTCATAAAGTGATCGGCGAAGAAGCGCGCCGCCAGATTCTGGAAGCGGAAGGACGACTGCCCGATGCGATCTTCGCTTGCGTGGGCGGCGGATCGAACGCCATCGGTATTTTCCACGCGTTCCTGGGCGATTCCGCCGTGCGCCTCGTCGGCGTCGAAGCCGGCGGGCGCGGCGAGCGCATCGGCCAGCATGCCGCGCGATATCGCGGCGGCGCGCCCGGAGTTCTGCAAGGCGCGTACAGCGTCGTGCTTCAGGATTCCGACGGCCAGATCGCACTCACGCATTCCGTGTCGGCGGGCCTCGATTACGCCATGATCGGCCCGGAACATGCGTGGCTGCACGACGAGAGCCGCGCCGAATACACCGCGGCGTCAGACTCCGAGGCATTGGCAGCGGCGCGCCTGCTTTCGCGCACCGAGGGCATCATTCCGGCGCTGGAATCGGCGCATGCCATCGTCGAAGCGGTGCGGCGCGCGCCATCCGCGCCGGGCGCCGTCTTCCTGGTGAACGTTTCCGGCCGCGGCGACAAGGATATCGACATTTACCGCGAGAATTTCAAGGAACTCGACTCCCAATGACGCGAATCGGCCGCTTGTTCGAGACCTTGAAACGGACCGATCGCAAAGGCCTGATCGCCTATCTCACGGTGGGCGATCCCTCGCCCGAGCGCACGCCCGCGCTCGTGGAAGCGCTGGTGCGAGGAGGCGCCGACCTCATCGAACTCGGCGTGCCGTTCTCCGATCCCATCGCCGATGGGCCGGTGATTCAGGCGGCCGGCGAGCGGGCGCTCAAAGCCGGCACGACACTGACGCGCGTTATCGAGGTCGCCGCCGAAATCCGCAAGACGTCCGAAGTTCCACTGCTGCTGTTCACCTATTTGAATCCCGTGGTCCGCTACGGGCTCGACCGGCTGGCCCGCGACGCCGCGGCTGCCGGCATCGATGGCTGCCTGCTTATCGACGCTTCGGTGGAAGAAGCCGGCGAGTACGTCGCCGCGATGCATCGTCACGGGCTCGACACCGTGTTCCTTGCCGCGCCCACCAGCACCGAGCGCCGTCTCAAGCTGATCGCGCAGTATTCCACGGGTTTTGTGTACCTGGTTTCGCGCACCGGCGTCACCGGCGAGCGCGATTCGCTCTCCAACTCTGTCGCGCCGCTGGTGGCGGCCATGCGCACTATCACCGATCTTCCGCTGGCGGTCGGTTTCGGCATTTCGAAGCCGGAGCATGTCGCGGAATTGGGCCGGCAGGTGGAAGCTGTCGTTGTCGGTAGCGCGATCGTTCATTTGATTGAACGCAACGCATCGAACGCATCGCTTGAAATCCAGCTCGAGTCCTTCGTGCGCGAATTGAAGCACGGATTTGGAGCCCACGCATGACTCTGGATGAAGCGCTGGCCAGGCTGGAGGAGTACCGCGTGCTCATTGACGACGTCGACCGGCGCATTGTGGCGCTACTCAACGAGCGCACGCAGGTGGTGGGAGAGATCGGACGCGTGAAACGCGAAAGCGGCCTGCCGATTTACGAACCGAAGCGCGAGGAGCAGGTGTTCGCCAACATCACCGGCGCCAACCCTGGGCCGATGAGCCCCGATGCTCTGCGCCGCATCTTCGAGCGCATCATCGACGAAATGCGCAGAATTCAGCGTCTTCGCATGGAAGCCGCGGGAGAAAAATAGATGTTAGTGGTGATGCAGCAGGGCGCCACCGAGGAACAGATCGATGCCGTCATCGAACGGCTCACGGAGTTGGGGTTCGATGTACACCGCTCCACCGGCGTGATCCACACCGTGCTCGGCGGCGTGGGCGGCCGGGAAGACTTCGATCTGGACATGTTCGATCTGATGGATGGCGTCAAGGAAGCGCATCGCATCAGCTCGCCGTACAAACTGGCCAGCCGCAGTTTCAAACCGGGCGGAACGGTGGTAAAGGTCGGTGACGTGGAGATTGGCGGGCCGCGAGTGGTCGTCATGGCGGGGCCCGGCAGCGTGGAGAATCGCGATCAGATTGAGCGCTCGGCTGAAATCGTCGCCTCCGCCGGCGCGCGCGTCATCCGCGGCGGCGCGTTCCAGCCGCGCACTTCGCCCTATTCGTTTCAGGGCCTGGGCGAAGAGGGTTTGCAATTGCTGCGCCAGGCCGCCGACCGCCACGGCTTGCTGGTCGCGAGCGAAGTGATGGACCAGGCGCAGATTCCGCTGGTGGCGCAATACGCGGACATCCTGCAAGTGGGCGCGCGCAACATGCAGAATTTCACCCTGCTACGCGAGTTGGGCAAACAGGCGAAACCGGTGCTGCTGAAACGCGGGAGTTCAGCTACCATCGAAGAGTTGCTGCTTTCGGCGGAATACATCATGGCCGGCGGGAATTACGATGTGATCCTCTGCGAGCGCGGCATTCGGACTTTCGAGACATACACCCGCAACACCATGGATATCTCCGCCATCCCGGTGGTAAAGAAGCTTTCGCACCTGCCGATCGTGGCCGACCCGTCGCATGCCACCGGCCGGCGCGATAAAGTGGTGCCGATGGCGCGCGCCGCCGTGGCCGCCGGCGCCGACGGCCTGCTGGTGGAAGTCCACCCCGATCCCGACCGCGCCCTCAGCGACGGCGCGCAATCGCTGCGGCCGGAACAATTTCAGGAGATGATGCGCCAGTTGCGGATCATCGCGGCGGCAGTGGAGAGAAGCATCTGAAGACCGTCGCCATTGTCGGTACCGGGTTGATCGGCGCTTCCTTCGGCCTGGCGCTGCGGCGCGCCGGCTTTCAGGGCGAAATTCTCGGCGTGAGCTCGGCGAAGGCCGCGGAAAGCGCCCTCGCGGCGGGAGCCATCGATCGCGCGGCGCCGCTCGCCGATGCCGTGCCACAGGCCGACCTGGTCTTTCTCTCTTCGACCATTGGCCGGATTCTCGACACCATTCGCCATCTCGACCCGCTCGTGCGGCCCGATGCCCTGGTTACCGACGCGGGCAGCACCAAGTGCGAAATCGTCGACGTGGCGCGCGAGTGTTTGCGGCGCTGCCAGTTTTTGGGCGGCCATCCGATGGCCGGCAAGGAAACGCGCGGGGCGGCATCGGCCGACGCGGCGCTGTTTGCAGGCCGCACCTGGGTACTGACGCCCGATGAGCCCGCGGAGCTCGAAACTCCCGCGGCGCGCGACTTCCGCGGCTGGCTGGAACGCATCGGCGCGCGGACCGCGGTCCTCGATTCGGACCAGCACGACCGCGTCGTTTCGCTCACCTCGCACCTGCCGCAACTCGCGTCCACGGCCCTTGCCGCCGTGGTTTCCCGCGTCCAACAGCCGGAGGTTTCCGGCTCGGGACTGGCCGATATGACGCGCCTCGCCGCCAGTTCCTACGATCTCTGGCGCGATATCCTGGCCACCAATTCAGACCATATCCATCGCGCTCTGGCAAACTATATACAGGAACTCGAGCACATTCGAGATAACCTTCGCACCCGGCAGTTACAAATGGAATTTGAACGCGGCGCCGCCTTGGCGGCCCGCTTACGGCGGACGGTCTGAGCAAAACCTCATACCATCTGTCAATATAGGATACACTACGCATGAGGCGAGAAACCGTAACTCGATCATTGGCGGACAACGCGTCCGAAGTTGAGCCTGCGAGGTTTCCGGCGCGGCGGGCCAAACGGCCCTTCGCACCAATTGCCGAACGTAAGGATTTCAAAATGGAACAAAAACTCAAGATCGCCGTGTTCATCGATTTTGACAATATCGAAATCGGCGTGAAGTCCACCCTGCACCGCGAATTCGACGTCGCGGCCGTGCTGGACGCGCTGAAGGAACGGGGCGAAATCGTCACCAAGTTCGCGTATGCGAATTGGGGCAGGCAGGAATCGGCCACTCGCGCCCTTTCCGAACACGCCGTACAGATGGTACAGCGCGACCCTTCGCCCCGTGGCGACAAGAACGGCGCCGACATCAACCTGGCGCTCGATGCGCTGGAGATGGCCTTCACGCACGATCACATCAACGCCTTCGCGATTGTCAGTGGCGACAGTGACTTCATCGCGTTGGTTAACAAATTAAAGCAGTATGACAAACGCATTTTCGTGGTGGGAGGGCGCGCCTTCACCAGCACGATTCTGCAGAAGAACTGCCACGAGTTCGTGGCCTACGAATCGATCATCGACGACCGGCCCCGCTCCGGCGGTCACCAGCAGCAGCAACAGCCGCAGCAGCAGCCGCAACAACAACAGCCGCAGCCGCAGCAACAACAACCGCAGCCACAGCAACAGCCGCAACAGGCGCCCCCTCCGCCGCAGCAACAGCAGCAGCAGCGGCCGCACCAGCAAAAGCGCGTGGCGCTCGACCTGGCGCAATCCATGCCCCTGGTGGAGCGCGCCCTCGGAGTGCTGGAACGGCGCGAGGTGCGCCCGCAGCTCGGTCTCCTCAAATCCACCATGCTGCAGCTCGATTCCACGTTCAACGAAAAAGCGTACGGCGCCAGTTCGTTCACCGATTTCGTGGAGAAGCTGCAGAAGGCCGATTATGTCGAAGTCACCGGCGGCGAAGGCCGTTACATGATCCGCATGAAGGGCGGGACGGCGCCTGAGAAGCCAGGCGCCAAGCCCGAAGAAGCCATCCCGCTGCTGCGCGACGTGCTCGAAGTCCATCGCATGGATATCGACAACGGCGTGTCGGCCGACGAGCTTTTCGAATTCGTGCATCAGGACCAGCCCAATTTCAACCTCAGCCAATACGGCTTCCAGGAATTCAACGAGCTGCTGAACTACGCGCAGGACAAGGGGCTGGTGCGCATCCAGGCCGACGAAGAGAAGGGAATCACGGTCTACCTCGGCGCCGAATTCCATCCGCCCGCCGCGCCGGTCCTGCCCGAGCCCGTGGCCGAACCAGAAGAGGAGGAAGACGAGCCGCAGCCGCTGGTTCCCGGACAGCCCACCGCGACCGGCGAGATTCCACTGCCCGAGCTTCCGCCCAAACCGCAGCGCCGGCCGCGCGCGCCGCGAAAAGCGGCATCGCCCGACGGCCAGAAGAAGCGCTCCTCTTCGCCACGCTCTCGCAAGAAACCGCCGATGCAGTAGTGCGACGGACTGAGTACTGAGCGATTGAGCGATTGAGCGATTGAGCAATGCATCGACTGAGCGATTGAGCAACGCAGCGATTGAGCGATTGAGCCATGCATCGATGGACCGCTGGCGCAGGCTCGCGTTCGCCACCTTCGTGCTGGCATGGTTCGTCTACTTCACGCACGACGGCCTGCGCGTCCACTTCGCCGTAGACGATATCGGCAACATCGCCCACTACTGGCGCGGCGGGCCGCTCGTGCTCACCATCTCGCAATTCACCATCTGGCACGGCGATTATCGCCCCATGGGCGGCCTGTTTTACGTTCCCATCCTGGCGTTCGCGGGGCTCAATCCGGTTCCATACCAGGCGGCCTTGCTCGCCATCCTGCTGGTGAACGTCTACCTGGTTTACCGCCTGGCGCTGCGCCTGGGCGCCCGCGAACTGGTAGCCGGATTCGCCGCGCTCGTGGTGGCGTATCACGCCGGCGTGCACAATCTTTACTACAACGCGGCGTTCGTCTATGACGCGCTCTGCTGCTTTTTTTATCTCGCGGCGTTTCTCTATTACCTGCGCGTGCGCGAGTCGCCCGGTGTGCCGCGGATCGCGTTGTTCCTCGCGCTCGATCTTTGCGCGCTCAACTCGAAAGAGATGGCGGTCACGCTCCCGCTGGTGCTGGCCGTCTACGAGTGGAACTACCATCGCCGCGGACCCACTCGCGTCGTCCTGTTATCCGCCGCGCTCACCGCGGTCGACGTCTTCGGCAAAATTTTCGGGCCCGAAGCAATGGTGTCCTCCGAGGCGTACCATCCGGTCTTCGCTTTGCGACGCGTGCGCGATTTCCAGCGCCTCTCGCTCGGCGATCTGCTCTTCGGCTGGGGATCGGGATGGGGTGGCATCGTGCTCCTCTGGGCTATGCTCGCGTACCTGGCGTGGCGGCGCGATCGCCCCGTGCTGCGATTTCTCTGGTGGTTCCTGCTACTCACGCCGCTGCCCATCGAGTTCCTCGTCGGCCGAAGCCAGGCGAATCTCTACATCCCGATGGTGGGCTGGGCGATCTTCGGCGCCGTGGTTTTCGTCGACCTCGCCGATGCGTTGGCGCATGTACTGGAGCGCGAACCGTGGGGGCGCAGGCTCGGACACAGTGGAGTTCTCGCGCTCCTCGTGGCGATCGCGATGTTCCTCTGGGGCCGGGAAAATCGCGAATACAAACGGACACACGCGGAGCCGGTGATGGCCGCGCTCGGCCGCGAAAGCTGGGATGTCATCCAGCAATTCCGCGCGCTTGATCCGCATGTGCGTGCCGGCAGCAAGGTGGCATTCCTCGACGACCCGTTTCACACCTGGGACATGCTTTTCCTCGCCGAGCTCTGGTTCCGCGATCATAGTCTCGATATCCACGTCGCGCGCCACGGTCCGCTGACGGCAGAGGAATTGGCCAGGATGGATTACGTGTTTACGTTCCAGGACGGGAAGCTGATGGAGTTGAAGTGATGTTACCTCATGCACTACAATGTAGTGCATGAAGACCGAAGTCTACAGTTGGCGCGTTTCCACCGAACTGAAGACCGGATTGGAGCGGGAAGCGCGCCGTCGAAAGACGTCGCTGGGCGCGGTCCTGGATCTGGCCGCCCGCGACTGGTTGACCAGGAGCGGCGCCGATTCCGGTACCGATGCGGAACAGCTTCGTATCCGCAGAGCTGCGTCGCGGTGTCTCGGAACGATAGCGAGCGGCAACATGCAGCGTTCCGAGAATGTGCGGGCGGCCGTCCGCGAGCGCTTGCGGCGGCGCTATGAGCGATAACGCGCTAATCGATACCGGCGCAATTCTGGCGTTGCTGGATCGCACCGACCGCTGGCACAGTGTGTGCGTGAGAACATTCGAGCAGTTGCGGCTGCCGCTCGTTTCGTCCGAGGCCGTGCTGACGGAGCTCTTTCATCTCGTCGGGGAAAGCCGTCATGAGATGGAGGCTGTCTGGCGTTTCCTTCGTTCCGGCGCTGTTGTGGTGGCGGCGATCGAGCATTCGGAGCTGCCGCAAATACATGCCCTGATGTCCCGCTATGCCGACCGTCCCATGGATTTCGCGGACGCCACTCTCGTATACCTGGCCAGGCGCGAGTCTCTGTTCACCATCTTCACCGTAGATCACGCCGACTTCGACACCTATCGAATCGAGGGCCGCCGCCGCTTCCGTGTGCTTCCGTCAGACCGTCCGTAGGCCGCTCTCGCGAAGTGAACTATACCGTGAGAAGATAAAGCAGGAGGCCCAATGAAGACTGTGGACTTCAACGGCGAGCTGACGCCAAGCGGCGAGATTTTCGTTCCTCCGGAGATCGCAGCCCAAGTGCCGCGCGGCGAGCGCCTTAAGGTCACTCTCCATTGGGGTTTCTCCGAAGATGATGCGTGGCCCGAGGCGGGGCGCCGGCAGTTCGCGTCGGCCTATGCAGAAGAGGATTCTGTTTACGAGAGTCTGATGCATGAACCTCCAGCCCGGTGAAATCGTTCTGATCCGAGTCGACTTCCACCAATCGGTAGGAGGAAAAGTCCGGCCTGCGGTTGCGTTGCAGGTTACTGAAAAACGATTAGCCACGGATGAACACGGATGAACACGGATAAGAATCAAAGCAGTTATCCGCGTCCATCTGTGTCCATCCGTGGCTCAAAATGGTTTTTCCGTTCCGCTACCTCCAATGGTCAACGCCCCTTCGCGCTCGAGCGGTAGCTACGCCGCTAGCCCCTCTACCACCTCGCCCGCCACGTCCGTCAGCCTGAAATTCCGCCCCTGATATTTGTACGTCAACCTTGTGTGGTCGAAGCCCAGCAGCTTCAGCATCGTCGCGTGCAGATCGTGCACGTGCACCTTGTCTTTCGCGACCCCGAAGCCCAATTCGTCCGTCTCGCCGATGCGCGCGCCCGCCTTGATGCCGCCGCCCGCCATCCACATGGTGAATGCATTGGGATGATGATCGCGGCCGTCCGACCCGCCCTGCACCATCGGCGTGCGGCCGAATTCTCCGCCCCAGATCACCAGCGTTTCATCCAGCAGTCCGCGGCGTTTGAGATCTTTGATGAGCGCGGCGGCGGCGCGATCGGTCGCCAGGCAGTTCTTCTGCAAATCCTTCACGAGGTTCGAATGCTGGTCCCACGCCTCGTGATAAAGCTGCACGAATCGCACGCCCTTCTCCACCAGCCGGCGCGCCAGCAGGCAGTTGTTCGCGAACGATGCCTTCCCTGGCTCGGCGCCGTAAAGTTCCAGCGTCTCTTTCGACTCTTTCGCGATGTCCATCAGGTCGGGCGCCACGGCTTGCATGCGGAACGCCATCTCGAACGAGTTGACGCGCGTCGCGATTTCGGGATCGCCCGTGACGTCGAGCCGCATCTGGTTCAACTGCTTCAATGCGTCGAGCGAATCGCGCTGCAACTGGCGGTCGACGCCGGGAGGGTTCGACAGGTAGAGCACCGGATCGCCGCCCGTGCGGAATTCCACGCCCTGGTAGACCGTCGGCAGGAAGCCGCTGCCCCAGCAACTGTCCCCGCCGCTCGGGCCTTTCGCGCCCGAACTGAACACCACGAACCCCGGCAGATCGCGCGTTTCCGACCCGAGCCCGTATAGCGTCCACGACCCCATGCTCGGGCGCCCGAACTGCATCGTGCCGCTGTTCATCAGCAACTGGCCGGGCGCGTGATTGAACGCGTCCGTTACCATCGATTTCACAATCGCCACGTCATCCACAATCTCGCCCAGGAACGGCAGCAGCTCCGACAATTCCGTCTCCGTCTTGCCGAATTTGCGGAATTGAAATTTCGGTCCGAGCAGTTTGGAGTTGGGATTGATGAACGCGGCGCGATAGCCTTTGAGAAGTTCCGGCGGCGGCAGCGTGCCGTCGAATTTCGCGAGCTGCGGTTTGTAGTCGAACAGTTCCAGGTGGCTCGGCGCGCCGGCCATGAACAGGAATATGACGTGCTTTGCCTTCGCCGGAAACTGCGGCGCTTTCGGCGCCAGCGGATCGTCCGCGGCATGTCCCGTTTCCGCCAACAAATGCATCAGCGCCGCCGCTCCCACGCCCACGCCGCACTGCTGGAAGAACCAGCGGCGCGAGACATCGCGCGGGTGCATACCGCGATAGAGATGATCCTGGCAGCTCATAGTTATTCCTTGGTGATGGTCTCGTCCAGATTCAGAATCACGCGCGCCACCGCGGTCCACGCCGCCAGCCGGCGCGGCGTGGCGCCCGCCGGGACCGAATCCGCTCCTGTCTTCAGACCCGCCAGGTCGGGCGCGCTCAGCCACCCATCCGCCAGCCTGGCATCTTCCTTGGCCAGCAGAGCGAGCAGCACGTCCCTCTCGGCCTGCGTCGGTACACGCGACGTGCACAGCCGGAACGCGTACGCCACGCGATCGCGATCCGTCGTCCCGCCCTCTTTCAGCGCCCGCGCCGCCAATGCCTGCGCGGCCTCCACGAAAACCGGCTCGTTCAGCGTGGTGAGCGCCTGTAGCGGAGTGTTCGACCGCGCCCGGCGCACGCACGCCATCTCTCCGTTCGGCGCGTCGAACGCCTGCAGCGCCGGATACGGCACCGAGCGGAAGCGGAACGTGTAGAGCGCGCGGCGGTACCGGTCGGGGCCTTCGGCCACGTTCCACGTTTTATGCGCGAAGCTCGCCGGCGGCTCGAACAACAGCGACGGCGCGGGCGGATAGACGCTCGGCCCGCCGATGTTGTCGGTCAACAGCCCGCTCGCCTCCAAAGCGATATCGCGCACCACTTCGGCGTCCTCGCGATATCGCGGGCCGCGCGCGATCAGCCGGTTGTCGGCATCCTTCGCCAGCAATTCCGGCGTGACGTTCGAGCTTTGGCGATACGCTGCCGACGTGGCTATCAGGCGATCGAGCTTCTTCAAGCTCCAGCCCGAATCCATGAACTCCACCGCCAGCCAATCGAGCAGCTCCTGGTTGGAAGGCGTCTCCGCTTGCGTCCCTAGATTCTCCACCGTCGCCACGATCCCCGTTCCGAAGTACGCCTGCCACACGCGATTGACGATGGAGCGCGCCGTCGTCGGCGATCTCCGGTCCACCAGCCAGCGCGCGAACGTCAGGCGATTCAACGGCGCACCGTCGGGCAGCGGATTGAGGAACGATGGCACGCCCGGCGTCACCTCGCGATCGGGCTGGAGAAAATCGCCGCGCTTCAGAATGTGGGTGACGCGCGGGTCGTCCGTGCGCTCCGCCAGCACGAGCTGCCGCGATCCCTCGGGGTACTCGCGCCACAACTCCGCGACGGCGTCGTTCTCCGCGCTCCACTCGGACAGCGTAGTGCGCCAGTAACGGAAGACGGCCTGGTCCTGTTCGGCACTCCGCTGCGCGCGCGGCGTTTTCAGAATCGTGCGGACCGCGTCGGGCAGCGGATCGGCCACCGCGCCCGGCGCCCCCGTCACCGACAGCCGGATTCGCCCCAGATTGTTGTTCTGGTTGTCGTCGGGATTCCAACCGCCGTGATTCTGTTTCAGGTAAAGATTGAGCACTGACCCGCCGCTGTTCTCGACCGGCTTTTCGAAATCGAAAACCGCCTTGCGCGGTTGATTGCGCTGGCCCGGTCCGGCATCGATGCCCCACGCCGTATCGTCGCGCCCGTCGATGGCGAACTCGATCGGCCCCGTGACGCGCCGGTTACCGCTTCTATCGTCGAACTTTTTTTCGAGGACGCTTTCGGGAGGGTTGATATCGGCCGTCGCGCTGGCGATTTTCACCTTCGTGAATTTCGCCGGCTCCTCGGCCGAAGCGGCTTCCACGCGGAATTCCGTGAGCGCGCCAGTTCCGTGAATCGACCGTCCCGGTCCGCCGGCGGGCAGGTTCGGATCCATCAACAATTCCAGCCGCACAGCCGTGATGCGCGCAAGGTCCGTTTTCGCCGTAAATTTTACCGTGTGCTGGGTGGGAGCAAATCCCTGCGCCAGCATCGACCCGTCCTTCATGGGTATTTCGCGCTGGCCGTCGGTCGAGATGTCATCAACCGCAAGCTCGAGCGTTCGCCATGCGGGCTGCGCCGGAAGCGCGTCTTCCCATGCCGCCATGCGCTCGCGCCAATCGGGATTGCGGTGCTGCAAACCGGTTTCGATTTCCGCGGTCCGCCGCAGAATTTCCTCGCGCTTCGCCTGCTCGGCGGGTGTGTAGACCAGGATGTCCGATTCGTTGGCGTTATTGAGGAACGCGAAGATCCGGTAGTATTCCTCGTGCGTTAGCGGATCGTATTTGTGATTGTGGCACTGCGCGCACTGAATCGTCACGCCCAGAATGCCCTTGCCGATGGCGTCGATGCGGTCGAACATCGCTTCCATGCGGAACTGCTCGGGGTCGATGCCGCCCTCTTCGTTCACCATGGAATTGCGCAGGAATCCGGTGGCGACTCGCTGCGCCTGCGTGGCGTTCGGCAACAGATCCCCGGCAACCTGATCGATGATGAACTCGTTGTACGGCATGTCGCGATTGAGCGAATCGATCACCCAATCGCGGTAGAACCACACCAGCCGCGGCGCGTCTTTTTCATACCCGTTGGAATCCGCGTAGCGCGCCGCGTCCAGCCAGATGCGCGCCCAGCGCTCGCCATAATGCGGCGATGCCAGCAGGCGATCCACCTGCTTCTCGTACGCGTTCGCACTGGAATCGGCCAGGAACGCGTCGAGATCGGCGGGTGTTGGCGGCAGGCCGGTGATGTCGAGGCTGGCGCGCCGCAGCAGCGTCGCGCGGTCCGCTTCGGGCGATGGGTTCAATCCTTCGCGATCGAGCCGCGCCGCGAGGAACGCGTCGATGGGATTGCGCACCCACGCGGGGCGGCTCGTCGCCGGCACCGCCGGACGAACCGGGGGAATGAACGCCCAATGCCGCGCGGGCGCCGGAAGAATCGCACCGGCGTCAATCCACTTCGCGATCGTCGCGATTTTCTCGGCGGACAATGCGGGCGCGCCCATCGGCATGCGCGCCGGACCGTCCGTGCCATTGACCCGCTTGATCAACAGACTGTCGGCGGAATGGCCCGGCGTCACCACCGCCCGCACGCCGGTGTCGAGCCGCAAGCCCGCCATCTGCTGGCCGGACCCATGGCAACCGTAGCACGACTCGGCCAAAATGGCCTGGGCTTGGCGGCCTAAGGAATCGTCTTGCGCCGGCGCCCTCCACTGGAAAATCAGCACGGCGACAAGGCCGGCCAGGACCGCATTTTTGATGTTCGCAGGCATCCGCAGTTGGTCCTAATCCTATCAAATTCGGACGCTCAGTCCCACAGCCGGACAGTCATGCTGCCTGACACACCGTGGGGCAGGCAATCCTGCCCGCATCCGGCTTTTAGCCGGATTCCACGGATTGAGGCCAGTGTGGCCGCCTGAAGAAGGCACCGCTCCCTTGCGGTCGCGGCTCATCAGTATCTGAGACCGCGGCGCCTTAATGAGCCGCGACCGCAAGGGAGCGGTGTCTTTCCCTGCTGGCACCACAATTGCCTCGAAAGGAACCCCGTGAGCACCCTTTTTCAGGACATTCGATACGGCTTTCGCATGCTGCGCAAGAGCCCCGGATTCACTCTCGTGGCCGTGCTCACACTGGCCATCGGGATCGCCGCGAATACCGCCGTCTTCAGTTGGATCGAAATGATCCTCTTGAAACCGCTGCCGGGCGTGGCCGATAGCGATCGGCTCGTTTCCCTCGAAACCATCACTCCCAACGGCGAGTTCATTCCAACTTCCTATCCCGATTACCGCGATTACCGCGATCGCCTGACGCTCGTTTCCGGCCTCGCCATAGTGACCCCGAGTGCCTTCAGCGTGGGCGATGAAGAGCACGCGGAGCGCGTGTTCGGCGAACTGGTTTCCGGGAATTATTTCGCGGTGCTCGGAGTGAAGCCTATTTTGGGCCGCGCGTTTTCGCCCGTGGAGTACGGCGACGCGGAGGGTGCTTACCCCGTAGCCGTCATCGGCGAGAATCTCTGGAACCGCCGCTTCCAGCGCGATCCGGCCGTTCTCGGCCGCACCATTCGCGTGAATCGCCAGGAACTGACTATTGTCGGCGTAGCGCCGGCCGGATTCCGTGGCGCCATTTCTGGCCTGTCGTTCGAGTTGTGGGTCCCCGCGGTGATGGCCACGCAACTGAACGTCATGCCCGATTGGATGCTGCGCGATCGCAAATCGCGCATGTTCTTCGGTGTCGCCCGGTTGAAGCCCGGCAATACCGCCGCCCGGGCCGCCACTGAGGCCAACGCGGTCTCGCAGCAAATCGCCAAGGACCACGCCGATACCAACATGGGCATCGGCGCCGCCATCCTGCCTCTGTCCGCCGGCCACTTCGGCGCGCAGAACTCGCTCGGAGCCCCGCTCCGAATGCTCATGGCCGTCTGCGGCGTAGTCCTTCTGATTGTCTGCGCGAATGTCGCCAACCTGCTCCTCGCCCGGGCCGCATCGCGGCAGAAGGAATACGGATTGCGCCTCGCGCTCGGCGGCGGCCGCCTGCGATTGGCGCGTCAGCTTTTCACGGAAAATCTTCTGCTGGCGGGGCTCGCGACTCTCGCCGGCATCCCGCTCGCGCTCTGGATGAGCCACTCGCTCGCTTACCTCATTCCGCAGAACGGGCTTCCCGTTGTTTTCGAGACGCCGATCAATTGGGAAGTCCTCGCGTTCACGCTTCTGTTGTGCCTGGTTGCGAGCATCGCGTCGGGGATGGCGCCCGCGCTGCAAGTGGTGCGCATCGATCTCAACGCCGCGCTGAAAGAGGGCGGACGGAGCGGGTCGCCGGGCGCGCAGTCACAGCGTGTTCGCAACCTACTGGTCGTCTCCGAAGTTGCCCTGGCGCTGGTGGCCTTGATCGGCGCCGGCCTGTTCGCACGCAGTTTTCAATTCGCGCGCCAGATCGATCCGGGCTTCGACCCGCGCGGCATCCTGGTTTCGCACCTGAATCTTTCGGACGAAGGCTACAAGGTCCCCGACCGCATCAAGTTCTGCGTGCGCCTGCGCCAAAACCTCGAATCGCAGCCTGGCATCGCGGCAGTCAGCTACGCCGACTACATCCCCCTCGGCTTCGCCGATGGCTCTTGGGAGGATCTCGATATAGAGGGATACACACCCGGCACTGCCGAGAACATGAAAATCAATCGCACGGTGGTGGCCCCCGGATATTTCGATGTGATGCGCATTCCCATGCTCGGTGGCCGCGATTTCACCGAGATGGACGATCAGACCTCGCAGCCGGTCATGATCGTCAACCAGCGCTTCATCAAGCACTTTTTCGGATCGGCCAATCCCATCGGCCGGAAAGTTCACGGATGGGGAAAGTGGTTCACGGTTGTCGGGGTAGTGAAGGATACTAAATATCACGCTCCCAACGAAGATCAGCGCGCGCTGTTTTACGTACCGTTCCGGCAGATCTATCGCGAAGAGTTGCCCATCGCGTTCTATGCCCGCACCGCCGGCGACCCGAACATGGCATTGGCTGCGATGCGGCGCGTAGTGCGGCAGATGGACCCGAACGTGGGCGTGTTCGATGCCATGCCGCTCACCGAGTACATCACCGCCTCTCTTTTCGCGCAAAAAATCGCGGCATCCATGCTCGGCGTGCTGGGCGTGCTGGCGCTTGGGCTCGCCGCTGTCGGATTGTATTGCGTGATGGCCTATTCCATCAGTCAGCGCACACAGGAAATCGGCATCCGCATGGCGCTCGGCGCGAAGCCCCGCGACGTGCTCGCCCTCGTCGTCCGGCAAGCCATGGGTATCGTCCTCGCGGGAATTGCCGTGGGAATCTTCATCGCCGCGATTCTCACTCACGCCGCGGCGGGCCTGCTGGTGAAAGTCAGCGCGACCGATCCTGTGATTTTCGCCGGCGCGGCGTTATTCCTGGCGCTTGTTGGCCTCATCGCCGCGTACATCCCGGCAATCCGCGCGGCGCACATCGACCCGAACATCACGCTGCGCGGGCTGTGATGGGGGATGGCTCCCGACAGGAAAGCTCTACGCTGCATCCTCGAAACTGACAACGATTCTCTTGCCTAGGGCTGCCAAAGCGTTCTGAATCTTTTCTGGCTTCGTGTTGTGTTTGGGGTCCAGCATGCGCCGCACCACGGTTTCGCTGACACCGAGCCGTTTGGCTACATCCGTGTTCCGCAGACCAGCCTCCCGCATTGTCAGATACAAGGCCAGTTTGGGGGCTAGATACAAGGGAACGCTAATCGCGTATTGGCCGCGCCTAAGCTTGGATGGGCCGGGGATTGGGTCTCCCCTCGCGATTCGGCCCGCAAGGGCCTCGGACAGGCAATCCGCCGCCTGTTCCTCCGTGTCGCTGAGATCGCTCCCCCCGGTGAGCGCCTCCGGCAGATCCGGAAATCGCACATGAAATCCTTTACCTTTTTTCTCAGGCAGGAAGCTGGCAGGATAAGTTGCTCGAAACACTACAAATCCTCCTTGCGAATGCCCAGTTGCTTCAGCATGTCGGACAGCAGTCCAGGTCCGATTTCTTTCTTCGGGTCCTTGACCACAGTAAAGCGGTTTGCCCAGGTACAGCGTACTGTGACTCCCCGAGCCGCGTTCCGCGACCCACCGATAGGTGAGATGGTTCCTTCTGGCCGCGGCTTTCACCTTCCGCAGAAACTCGCTGCCCTTCACTCTCGCATTGTCGAACACTTCTGTTCGATGCGCAATAGCGATCCGCGACATCCCACGGCGGCGATGAGAAGCGCTGCGGCCGTGCCGTGTCCACGGGCGTTGAAAGGGCTAACGATGCTCCAGCCCGCGGGGAAGCTGCCGGTGTGCTCGGCTTCGAAGCTCAGAATCCGCGCCAGGTGGCGTCTCCTGTGCCAGGCAGGGAATCGCCGCCGCACACGCCACAAGCCACAGTCGTGTCATGCGTCAATGATACCGGACCCAAAAGCACCGCTCCCTGGTCGGAGCCCCTCGTCATCCCACCATATGCTCGAAGTGCCTTTCAAAACTCACCGCGGAGACGCAGAGGACATCACGAGGACCCTCGGTTACCTCTGCCCCCTCAGCGCCCTCCACATGTTTTCGTTTTAGTCTTTCTCAGCGTCTCGGCGTCTCTGCGGTGAATCGGCTTTTTCTCCGTGCCGTGGTGCCCACCAAGCCCGCCGTTTCAACGCACCCGATGAGCCGCGACCGCAAGGGAGCGGTGCCTTTTTTTGATTACACCGCCGAATGTACTACCGCCTCGGCCGCGATGGCTGTATCGAATCCGCCCGCGATTTGCTGGGATTGAAGTTGCTATCGCCGGAGTAGACCGCTTGTACCGGATCGGTCACCGATGTCAGCGTGACGGTGACACTTCCATTGTTCAAAGTGCCCGTCGCGAGCACGGCTTGCGTGACGGTATCGACGAATTGCACGCTGCCCGTCGGCGTGCCCTCGCCCGGCGGTGTCGGCATCACGACGGCCGTCCATGCGGTCCCGAAACTCGTCAGCCTCACGATAGTCGAGGCGGGATTGACCGTCAATGTGACGACGGACGACTGCCCCGCCGGCCAATTGGAATCGCCCGCCCACGTCGCGGAAATCTGGTGCGTACCCACCGCGAGCGTGACCACGACGTACGCCGTGCCGAGCGTAAGAGACGCTGCGCCGATGTTGGTCGAGCCATCCAGGAAATTCACCGTGCCCGTGGGCGGTGTGGTGACGTTTCCAATTACCTGCACGAACAGAACCACATGCTGGCCGTATACCGCGGTAGTAGTGCTGACGGTCAGCTTCAAGCTGTCCGTCGGGGTGGTGGTCGAATTGACCGTCTGTGTGTACGCCGGCGAAGTGGACCCTTGATAGTTCGCGTCCCCGCTATAGATCGCGGTGAGAGAATGCGAACCGGCCGTTGTAAAGGTGGTGGTCAGAGTTGCCGTACCGCCGGAGACCGGCGCATTCCCGAGCGGAGTCTTGCCGTCGAAGAAACTCACGGTGCCGCTGGGCGCGGGAGTGGCGGAGGGCGTCGTGATGGTCGCGGTCAGGGTCACCGATTGGTCCGTGTTGCTGGGGTTCGGATTCCCGCTCAGGCTCACGCTCGTCGATGGCAGCGTGGGACTGCTGCTGGCCTGGAAATTCGCATCGCCGGGATAGCTCGCGGAAAGAGCCCCGGTGCTGGTGATGCCGTTGATACTCAGGCTCGCCGTCGAAGTGACATTGCCTGAGAAGCTGGGAGTCAATGTACCTGTTCCGATCGAGGTCGTCCCGTTGTAGAACGTCACCGTTCCCGTGGGGTCGCCTTCCACCATGCCGGTGGGTGTCATCGCCTGGAAGTGGTACGGTCCGCCGGAGGGCGGCTGGGCATCCGCCACGGTGGCGATAATGCCGCCCGTCGATATGATCCCCATCTGCGCTTGAAACGCGGAAACCGAGGTATTCGTCGGCGCCTTGGTAATTTGCTCGGCCAGAGCCGTGGCCGATGTCGCGGATGCATAGTTGGCATCGCCGCTGTATTGGGCGGTGATGGAATGCGATCCGCCGCCCAGCACCAGTGCATCTGCCGGGGGTGGGCAAACCACCACGCACACAAGAGGGGTGAGAAGCGGTATGGGGAATTTTAGCGTGCCGTTACCGCTCGAATCGAGCGCCGCCACCCAACCCAGATTCTGCGAGCCATCGAAGAATTGCACCGTGCCCGTAGGCGTTGGGCCGCCGGAGGTCGTGGCGGTAACGTTGGCGACGATCGTTAGCGCCGCTCCGTACAAATTCGGGCTGGCGCTCGATTGCAGCGTGACGGCGACGGTTCCGTTGCCGTTGCCGGTACTCGGCGAACTGCTGCCGGTGTAGTTCGTGTCGCCGGCGTAAACCGCTTCCGACGGTACGGTGCTGCTGCTGAACGTTACCGTCGATTGGAACAGCGTGCCGCTGGGACTCAACTTCCCCGTTCCCAGCAGAGTAGTGCCATCGTAGAAATTCACGACCCCCGTGGGGCTGGTGCTCAGCCCTCCGGGAGCGGGGATCCGAAAATCGGTGTCCGAAACCGACGATTCATCGATGCTCACCGCCGCTACGACGACGGCTTCATTGGACGGACTCGGAGCAAATAGCAATTTGGTCGTGGTAGCCGCCTGGTTCACGGTTTGCTTCCAATCGGCTTGCCCCGGCGCAAAAGTGTTGTCGCCGGAGTATGCCACGGTAATGTCATTCGTCCCCGTCGCCAGCCCCCACCAAAGAACCGGGGAGGCGCTGGGAATTTGCGGCGGTATCGTGATCGTAGCGCTGCCGGTGGAATCGAGCGTCGCGCCCCCGAGCACGTCCGAACCGAGAACCGACGCCTGTACCGTCCCGGTGGGGATCGCGCTGCCAGATGCCGGAGCCACCGTGATCGTCAACGTCACTGGCTCGGCAAACGTAGATGGATTCGCGCTGGACTGCACGCTGATGGTAACTGCGGCCAGCGTCGGCATCGTCGCCGGCGGAGACGTGCTGCCGGTGTAGTTCGAGTCGCCATTGTAGACCGCGGTGAGAACGGCGGAGGAAGAAAACGGCTGTGTCACCGTCAGCTTCGCGGCCGATTGGAAGAGCCCGTTCGGAACCATTGGCGCCGTGCCGATCGGCGTGGTGCCATTGAGGAACTGCACCATGCCGGAAGGATTCGGAACGGCGGCATTCGGCCCCGGAAGCGCAAATGTCCTGGTGGAAACCGATTTCTCATCGATGCTGACCGTCGCCGTGATGCTGGCGGCCGATGGCGACACCGTGGCCGCAGTCTCGGTCGCGGCTTTGGCGACGGTCTCGGTGAAATTCGTTTGCGCGGAGGAATAGTTGGTGTCGCCGCTATAGCTGAACGTAATGGAGTCCGAGCCCGCCGGCAAACCCCACGGGATCGCCGGGCTGGCAGATGACGGAACGGTGATGGCGCCCTTCCCGGTGCCGTCCAAAGTTGCGGTTCCCAAAACGAATAAGCCGAGAAAACTGGCGTCCACCGCGCCGGTGGGGACGGCGCCCGTGGCGGATGGAGTCACCTGCACGGTGAAGATCAAAGGCTCGGCGAACGTCGGCTGACTGTCGCTGGCCGTTACCATCAGGCTGACCGTACCTTTCCCGGTGCCGGTGACGGGGGGCGAGGAACTGCCGTCGTAATTGTCATCGCCGAGATAAATCGCCACAAGATTAGCCGGCACCGTCTCGACGGTAAGCGTGGCCGTGGAGGTAAACAGCCCCGATGGCGTCAGGGTAGCGGTGCCCAGAAGTCTTATGGCGGGGGCTAAAGGATTACCATCGACGAATTGTACGGTTCCGGTAGGAGCGCTGCTTAGATTGCCGGGAACCGAGAACGCGTTGGTGGAAGCCGAGGGTTCGTTGATGCTGACCGTAGCCGTAAGCTGAACTGGCTGCGAACTCCCGTTCACCGCCGCCGTCGTAGCAGTTTCAGCCTTCTTGACGAATTGGGTGAAGTTGGATTGCGCCGCCTTATAGTTCTTGTCCCCGGAATAACTGAAGGTAATGACGTCGGCTCCGGCGGGCAAACCCCAGGGAAACGTCATTAGCGGGCCGGGCGTTTCCGGCACCATGATGGTGGCTTTCCCGGAAAGGTCCAGCGTCGCCGCGCCGATCAGGGTCGGACCCAGATTCGCGTTGACTGTCCCGGTCGGGGTCGTCCCGGTCGGGGTCGCGCCAGTGGTTGTCGGAGCGGCGACAACCACGGTGAATGTTACCGGAGCGGCAAAAACCGAGGGATTGGCGCTGGAAGTGACCGTGATGCTGACTCCCGAGGCAGTGGTAGTAGTGGATTGTGCGTGCAGGGGGAGCAGGGCGGCTGAGAAGATCAGGGCAGAAACCGGGGCGATGGACCTATAACCGAGCTTGAACACAGGGGCCTCCTTACCGTACGGGACGGGATCAGGACGCGGGCGACATAAAGAGTATCGCCCGGCGTAATTCAATTCAACATTCCATTCGGATAATACCGTGCTAAAGTTCACAAATCCAGGGCCGCCGGGTTGGCAACCGTGGAAACGTCGCCGAGCGGCTCTCCCATGTACCGGCGGCGGATGAGGCGGCGGACGATCTTTCCGCTCTGTGTTTTCGGCAACTCGCGAACCATCCGGATTTCGCGGGGGCGAAACATCTGCCCCATCACCCGCGCCACGGTCGCGCAGACCGCCCCGCCATCGACGTCCACGCCCGGGAGCGCTACCGCGTAGCCTACAATGGCTTCGCCTTTCACCTCGTCCGGCACGCCGATGACCGCCGCTTCCGCTACTCCGGGATGCTGCATCATGGCGTCTTCCACTTCCGCCGGGCCGACTTTGCGCCCGGCCACATTCATGGATTCATCCGCGCGGCCGTGCAGCATCCAGTGGCCGTCCTCATCCACGCTGGCCCAATCGCCGTGGTACCACCATCCCGGAAATCGCGACCAATACGCGTCGAGGTAGCGCTGGGGATCGTTCCAGATGCCGCGCGTCATGGAGGGCGAAGGCGCCGTGCACACCAGGTAGCCCTTGCGCCCGCGCACGGGGATGCCGTTCTCGTCCACCACTTCGGTGGCCATGCCGGGCGCGGGTCCGCCCAGCGTGCAGGGCTTGAGAGACTGAATCGGCAGGGGAAACAGAAAACAGCCTACGATCTCCGTGCCACCTGAAATGTTGATGATCGGGCAGCGCCGATGCCCCACGTTCTCGAAGAACCAGTGCCAGGAAGCTTCGTCCCAAGGTTCGCCCGTCGACCCGAGCAGGCGCAGCGACGGCATGGCCGGAGGCAGCGTCTCCGCCTTCATCAGCACGCGGATGGCGGTGGGCGAAACGCCGAACGTGGTGATGCCATGGCGCTGGATCATTTCCCAGAGCCGCAGCGGAGTGGGAAAATCGGGAGCGCCGTCGTACATGAAAATGGTCCCACCGAACAGGTGGTTGCCGAGGATGCTCCACGGGCCCATCATCCAGCCGATATCCGAAAGCCAGAAGAAGCGATCGTCCGGCTGATGGTCGAAACCGAGCCAGATTTCCTTGCCCATCTGCGCCAGGCAGCCGGCGTGCGTGTGAACGGCGCCTTTCGGTTTGCCGGTAGTGCCCGAAGTGTACAGAATGAACGCGCGCGCCTCGGATTCGAGCGAAAGGGTGGACGCTTCCACGGGCTGATCGGCGAAAAGCGGTCCCTCGCCCACCATGATGGTTCGCATTCCAGCGGGGATTTTTCCGGCCAGCGGGAGCCGCTTGCCGCGCCGCTCGAGATGTTCGGCAGTGAAAACCACGCGCGCTCCGGAATCTTCCAGGCGGGTCGAGATCGCCCCCTCGCCGAAGCCCGCGAAGATCGGCACCACCGTCAATCCGGCCTTGAAACAGCCATACAGAATCGCCAGGATTTCGGGCACCATGGGAAGGCATAAAGCGACCCGATCGCCGGCCTGTAAACCAATGGAAATTAACCCACTTGCCACTCGATTGGCTTCGTTCCGCAACTCCCCGAACGAGACCGTGCGGGTGGCGCCGTTTTCCGCCTCCCAGAGGCAGGCAATGCGAGCCGAATCGGCCCAGCGATCCAGGCAGTTGTGAGCGATATTGAGCCGTCCACCGAGGAACCACTGCGCCCACTCGGGGCCGCGGCTGCGGTCGAGCACCTGCCGGTAGAGCTCGAACCACTCCACGCCCATTTCGCGCATCATTGCGTCCCAGAATCGCTCCGGCTCTTCGCGGCTGAAGCGCAGAAAGGCCTCGCGATCCGAAAAGCCCAGGCGGCGCATGAAGCGCCACACGTTGGTTCGCTCGACGAACTCGCGCGAGGGCTCCCAGATCATTCCTCCATATTCTAGTATGGTCTCCGCGTTAATCCTCGACAGTCTCCCGCGGTCGCGATGTGGGGCGGCCTTTCATCCGGCTTTCAGGCTGCGGCGGGGGCCCTCTGGGCCCGGCTCATTTGTCACGTATTGAAACCACAGCATCTACTGAGCCGCGACCGCGAGGGAGCGGTGCCTTTGGGCCCGGAACTGCTAATTTTTTCAGGCTGCGGACCCGATTTCCAGCGGGTCTAGCCGGCTGCGGGCAGGATTGCCCGGCAGGATTCCCCCCCCACATTGCCTGTCAGTGGCCGCAAGTCTGCTGGGGGCCCGGAGCGCAGGGCAGGATGCGATCCTGCCCTTCAGCGCCGGCCCGTGGGTTTTCTACTGAATCGCGATTTGCACTGTGTTCGCGGCGATGCCCCCGGCCGTGACCTGCAGCGCCACCGTTCCCGAACCCGCCAGCGATGCTGGCAACAGCACGTTAATCTGATCCACACCGTTAAAGCCTGAGGTGCCGGCATAAACTACCTGCGTGCTGACTCCGTTCACGGTTACCGTGACGTTGGACTGTCCGGCCGCCTGCACACCCGTGGCGTAAATCGCCAGGTAGACCTTATCCGTGGCCGAGCCCATGTTGATCGGCGCAGCCGAGAACGATCCTTGCGGGTTCAGGGCGTAGGCCGGCTCGATGGTTTGCGTCCCGCTCGACGAAACGCGGACCGCATAGCCACCGATCAGGCCGTTCCCGTTCACTGTGAACACCGCGGGCGCGACGGGGGCGATCACAACGTTGCTTGCCGTCTGGGAAGATCCCGGCGACGCCACCGTCACGCTAGCCGTTCCGGCGGCGACGCTCGCGGGAACCTGAAACGTCACCTGGCTGGGCGAGACGAAGATCAGCGGAGCGCTGGTGACGTTTCCCTTGGAGTCGGTGATGGAGACCGAAGTGCCATCGTAGTCGGTGGGCGAAGGCCCCAGGATTTCATTGCCTTCAGGCGCAAGATTCTGACCCATGGCGAAGGCCAGTCCGCCTTGTGCAATCGCAGTCACGCTGGGACTTGCGGCCGAGAGGATCAAAGGAACATTGGCCATCGAGGTCGAACTGGGGGCGAACGCGGTGCCGCGCAGGACCTCACCGGCCACGGCCGTGCGCAGGGTGGTGAAGGTTTCCGAGGCGGCGCTGGCAGCGGTTGTGTTGGCCAGCGTATCGGTGATGGACACCAGCTTATTGGGGTCGGCGCCCTGGTCGCCATTGGTGCTCACGGTAGAAGTTACCGCCCAGATAGTCACGGTGCCGTCACCATTCACTTTGCCGGTGATATTGCGGAGACCGGCAGTTGCGGGGTTGATCGCGGTTGGGTAATTCGCGATCGAGTAGAACTGGCCCAGGTTCAGGCCGTTTTGAAGTACGTAAGCCATCGTCCACGTGCCGCCTGACAGTATCCACTTCTGCAAACCGGCGGTCTTACTGGCGGCGGCGTCGGCGATTACGCCGTCGCCCTCATCGGCCACATACAGCGTGTTCGCGTTGGCGAACCAGATCCCGAAAGGATAGTCGCTGGTGGCGCCCGCGGTCTTGGCGAGGGTGGTGGGAAATCCAGGCAGGATCGTGATGGGGGCCGCGGCTGCGTTGGCCAGGGTAGGCAGGGCGCCCCCGTTGCCCACCTGATAAACCGTGTCGATTCCGTTGCCGCCGCTGCCCTTGGTCACGTACAGCGTGTTGTTGAAGATAGTAAGTCCGCGGAAATTGTTGTCCTTGCCCAGCTTGTCCGCGGCGTAAGGCGAACCCGTGGAGGGATTGGTTACCTGAGTGATGCTGAAGTCGCCGACCTCTGTCGGCGTGGTATTTGCCGCCTGTCCAGGCGTTGCGATTTCGACGCCGGTCGCGGTAACGACGTTGGTCGGCGTCGTGGTTCCGTTGTTGGCGTTGCCCGTCATGTAGTATAGCCCGTTGGCCAGAATCGCCGCCCGGCCGTTATTGCCGCTGTAAGCGTTGGTGGGAGTAACCTGGATCGCTCCGTTGGCATCCACTTGGGCGACGGCCCGGAAATAACTGCCTCCGGACGGATTGGTTGGATCGTAGATCCCGGGCGTATTGGAGTTTGAAACATCCACCGTGTTGGGCGCCGTCACGTAGCCCATGAAGGTGAGGACGCTGCCGTCCGTCGACAGATTCAGCGCCAGCTCGGATTTGGAGCTGAAGCTGGTGACGATCATGTTGCTGGGGACCGCGAAGCTATTGAGTGTCGTACCGGACGGAGAGATCTGATCGAGATAGATGGGTGAGGTGATTCCGAAGCTTCCATCCACCGAGTCGTTGTTCCACACATTGTTGGAACTGCTGGTGGAAGGATACGCTCCGCTGTTCGTAGCCTTTGCGCCGCAGGCGCCGGACGCCGCGGCGTTGGCGCTCGCCGGACAAACCGGCGGCAATACCGAGCCGATGACCACAGTGCTCGGATCGCCCGTGTAGACGCTGCGCGAGAGCACCAGATTGCCCGCGCTGAAGCCGGTGAAAGTACTCTCACCCGAAATCACTACGTTGTCAAACCGCCAATTGCCCGAAGTGTTATTCAAGGCCCCGCCCGAAGCGCTGGTACAGTCGGCGCCGGTCGCGGCGTTTACCATCTCAATGGCGAACTTGGGATTGTTAGCCGCATTCGGATCGCTGATGGTCGCGGTCAGTCCTGTGAACCAATCCTGCCCGGCTCCGCCGGTGATACTGACATACCACCCATTAACCGTATTGGCGGAGGTGCTGTTGTTCAGGAGCGCCAATCCGGAATCGGATCCACCGAGGCTCAGTGGCACATTGTGCCAGGTGCTGCCATCCGTGGTGTATTGGAGTTGCAGCTTCCCCTCGCCCTGATTCGTCGCATACCAGTCGAAGCTGACAGTGATGTTGGTGTAGCCCGCGGTGCTTGCGGCGAACATGGCGCCCTGAGTCCCGATAGTCGCCGTGCTCGACCAGCCATTGGCTGCCCCGCTACTACCGGCTTGCGCACGGACGCGCCAGATTTGGGTGAGATCTGCAACACCGTTCACGCCGGTGTCTCCCGCAGACCCCGCAAGCACGTCGTCGGTGGTTACTCCGATATTGGGAGTCGCGTAAGTGGCCATACCAATCGAACTGGCGGTACCCGAACCGGTCGAAGGAGCCGGGCTGTTGTTGACCGCTATCGCATTGTTCTCAAACGTCCAGGCGGTGATGACTTGGGTTTGAGCGAAAGCAACTGGCAAGGACGCAGCAATCAATGCTGCGATGGATACGATTTTTTTCATACAAGATGCTCCCCTTTTACAGGAACAAAAGGCGACGAATTGTCACCATATCATGAAGGGCGGGATGTTCCCGTCAAAATTCGGTTACAGTTCGGTGTAATTTAGGTGTCACTAAGCGTGTGTAGGTTGAAACTCGATCGAGCCGGCGTTCGATTTCGTACGGTCCCAGAGAGCGCTTCGGCCCGAGCGAGGCGCTGGCCACGTCTCCGCTTCGAACGCGGCGCATCCTGGATGAGCCCCAATGCTGTTCATAGCGGAGGTCTGGGTGAGCTTCTGTGGGGCCTCGCATGCCCCTCATTTCATCAGTTTCTCGATCCTCGCCAACGCCTCGTGCAGCTCTTGAGGCGCGTTCAAAACTCCCGCGAATAAATCTCCCCGCGCGTCGAACCGGTCGAGCGCATTCGTAATATTGAATTGCGTGGGGAGCAGGCCGTGGCGCACTTCCGCCCACTCCAAAGGCGTCGCCACTGGAGCGCCCGCGTAGGCGCGCAGCACGTATGGCGCGGCGATGGTCTTCGACCGGCCGTTTTGCAGGTAATCGAAATAGACGCGATTCTTCTGCCGCTTGGCGACTGTGCGCGGAGTGGTAAACAGGCCGGGATTTTCCGCAATGGTGAGGCGCGAGATGAGGTCGGCGAACGTGCGCGTCTCCTCGTACGAGTAGATCGGTTCGACGGGAATGTAGACGTGCATGCCGTCGCCCCCGGTGGTTTTCGGATAACCCACCAGGCCGATGCGATCGAGCACCTTCTTTACCAGCAGTGCCGCGTCCACGATCTGATCGAACGTGCATTCCTGCGGATCGAGATCGATGAGGATGAAATCGGGATTATCGAGCGACGGCGACCGGCTCATCCACGGATTGTGGTCGATGCAGCCGAGGTTCACCAGGTAGAGAAGGCTGGCCCGGTCTTCGGCGAAAACGTACTCGATCTCGTCGATAAGCTCGCTGCGCAGCCACGATGCGAAGCTGTCGGCGGCGTTTTTCTGAAAGAAATAATCCCCCTTGATACCGTTGGGGTAACGCTTGAGCGACAGCGGGCGATCCTTCAGGTGGGGCAGGATCAGATCGGCCACGCCGTCGTAGTAATTGAGGACGTCGCGTTTGGTGTAGCCTTCGTCGGGGTAGAAAACCTTCTTCAGGTTGGTGAATTTCAGGGTCTGGGCCCCGATGCGCAGCGATGCTTCCTTAACGTCGTCCAGCAATTCCTTGCGGCTGCCTTCGGGCTCCTCGCGAGCTACCTGGGGCGCGCTCACGTCGTTGCGCAGACCGAGGAACACCGGCGCGCGCAGGCGATGGTCCGGCGTCCAATTGGCGAATTTCACCTGGCAAACCAGCTCCGGTTTGACCCATGTCATCCCCTTGTCGGGCTTGGGACGCTCGGGGAACGGGCACGTGTCGACGATCAGCGGCTGTAATTTGGCGAACAATCCGGCCAGCAGTTTCTGATCGAACCCGGTGCCGACGTTGCCGACCCAACGCAGCTCGCCGCCATCGTAAAGCCCGAGCACGAGCGCGCCGAAATAGTCGCGATCGCCTTGCGGCGCGGTGAATCCGCCGATGACGAATTCCTGATCGCCGACGATCTTGATTTTGAGCCATTCGCGGCTGCGGCGCGATTCGTAGGTGCTCGACGCGTGCTTGGCCACCACCCCTTCAAGGCCGATTCCGCGAGCCGCTTCGAGCAGTTCCGCGCCCGCGCCCGGGAAAACCTCGGAGATGCGCAACACGCCGCCCGGCGAGAGCACGGCGTCCAGGAGTTCGCGGCGCTTCGACAACGCCACGCCGCAGAGATCGTAGCCGTCCAGGTAAAGCAGATCGAAGGCGAAAAACACCACGGGCGTGGAGCGAGAGAGGTGCGCGATGGAATTGGGATCGGAATTGGCGATGCGAGGCTGGATGAGGTGAAAGCGCGAGACGCCCTTCTCGTCGAGCACGGCAATTTCGCCGTCGAGGACGGCCGTGCGTCCGGCGATCTGATGCGGCAGGACGGCGAGCTCGGGGTACTGGCGCTCGCAGCGAATTCCGCTGCGCGAGCTGATCCGCACTTCTTCGTCGTCCAGGAAAACGATGGCGCGAATGCCATCCCATTTGATCTCGAAGAGCCATTGTTCGCCGCGCGGAGGGTTATCGACGAGCGTCGCGAGCATCGGCTCGATGGCAGCGGGCATCCCGGCCTCGCGCGCGCCCTTGATGCCGGCAAGATCGAGCTTGATCTTTTTGGCGGCCGGCGCAGGAACAGCGGGCGCCGCCGCTTTGCTTCCGCGCTTGGCCGGCGGACTGGTGGCCCAGACACGTTCGGTGTCGCCGGCCGTCTCGCGCTTGGTCTCGCGTGCCGGAAGATTGCCGGCGATTTCCGCCTGCGTGCGGCCGGAAAGCACACTGGTCGCATGCGCCTCCACGTCCCAGCCGGGGACGGCGTACGCATCGCGCTTTTTGAGCAGCAGCCAGTCGTTGCCCTTGCCGCGCCCCTTCATGTGGACCAGCGCGAAATCGCCGTTGAGCTTCTCGCCGTGGAGTTGGAATTTCAGGTCGCCGCGCGCGATCTGTTCCAGGCCGCCCACATCTCCGAGGAGCGTGAAGGTGCCGCGATCCCACAGCATCACGCTGCCCGCGCCGTAATTGCCCTTGGGTATGTTGCCCTCGAAATCGCCATATTCAATGGGGTGGTCTTCCACGTGAGCGGCGAAGTGCTTTTGCGCGGGATCGAGGGTGGGGCCTTTGGGTACGGCCCAGGATTTCAGGACGCCATCGATCTCCAGCCGGAAATCGTAATGCAGGCGCGTGGCATCGTGGCGCTGCACGCAGAAGTAATTCTCGGGGAATTTGGATTCGCCCGCCGATGGTGCGGGTTCGGGTGTCTTCTCGAAACGGCGTTTGGCGGCATACTCCTCGAGGGGCATGATTCCTTACATCCTAGCGCGCCGATTCAAAAGGGGTGTCAGTCCTTAACTTTGTCCGGAGCCGGCAGGAAGACACCTTCTTTTTCGCCGTGCGCCGTTCTGCTGTCGTAGCCGTCCTGCGCGCTCTTGACGGCCGCGGGAAAATTCTTGAACAGGTCGCTCAGTTTCCTGTTGGTGAGATCGGTTTGCGACGTGATCGCAGCGCCGAACTTGTTGACCTGGTCTTCGAAGATGTCGGCGTGCGTATCCTCGTGTTTCTTGAGTGCCGCCATCATTGCGTCCCAGGCAGCCTTCCCCTTCTTCCCCAGCGAACTGGCCTTCGACCATGCCGGCAAGGTGATGGTGTAACCTACCGTAAGCGTGACTTCGGTAATGGGCTCACCCCTATCCAGCTTGGCGGACATGGTGATCCGCTCGGGATGAAATTTGCCCCACTCCTCCCGCCGCGCGTTCTTTGCCTGGAAAAACTTGAACATGTCCTCATAAGTGTTGCCGGGAACGGACGAGGTGGTGCTGGCTCTCGTAGACCACCTGACGATGAACTTCGGCTTTACTCCAGCCATGACGCTGTCCCCCACACATCCTGAATGGCGCGGCTGTATCGAGGGAGATTGTACACCAACTCGGCTGATCTTGATTTCGCGGAGTTCCAAGGTCAGGCGGCCCGCAACGCGCGGATGACTGCCTCCGGCTCACGCTGAATGACGGCCAGTTTGGGCATCAGTTCATGCGAATGCTTGTGCGCGTGGCTGGAGTGCCAGGTTCGAAACGAGGATGCATCGCTCCAGCGGGTGACTAGATAAAACGCCGCACATCCGTTTGATCCTGAAACACCTCAAGCCCCCAAAAACACCGGCCTGATCGTCAACCAATCGCGGCCGATCTGGAAATGCCTGCCTGACATCTTGCTCTCTGTCATTTTTCACCCGAAAACGACATTGCGATGATCATTAGATTGCCTGCACGACGATCCTCACGCCGGTGTCAGGTGTGCCGGCCGGCTTGGGTTCATAGCCATCCTGTCTTCTCCAGCGTGCTCTTGAGCCTTTCGAATTCTTCGACGGCCCGTGGTAGAAGTTCGCCGAAATGGTCCAACTGACCGGCGGCGGCGGCCCGTTCCATCTCTTGGCCAATTTCGCGTAGACCAACTGCCGAAACGGTTGCCGCCGATCCTTTGAGTGTATGCGCCTGCACGCGAGCACCGGTCTCATCCGCAGCGTCGAACCGTTTCTGCAGGTTGTTCAATTGTGATGGAACATCGCCGAGGAACCCTTTGATGATTTTGCCGGCAAGCTGCCGGTTTCCCATGAGCCGCTTCAGGAAGGCTTCTGAATCGAAACTGGCTGCGTTTTTCTCCAAAGCGGCGCCTTCGACGGTTTGGACCTCGACTCGGGGATCAATCCCGGGAATCCACCTCTCAAGTATTTCAGCCAGGAGTTGCAGGTCCACAGGTTTCGACAGGAAGCCGTTCATCCCCTCGCGAATGCACCGGTCCCGGTCATTCGGCATCGCATGCGCCGTCACACCGATGATTGGAATGTCCGCATTGCTCGACTCTCGAATACGGCGCGTCGCTTCGTAGCCGTCCATCGTAGGCATTTCGGAGTCCATGAGAACCAAATCATAAGTGCCATGCCGCAGCGCTTCGAGGGCTTCGGCGCCATTGGCGACCGCGTCGGCATTGTACCCAAGTAATTCCAGTTGCGCTAAAGCGACTGCCTGATTGATCGTGTTATCGTCTGCTAACAGGATTCGTGCCGCATGCCCTTTAGCCTTCGCAGTGCGCGCTACGAAGCCCCCATCTTCCACCTCGCTTGCGGACTTCTGTTCTACGGTCGATGCCGGTTCGATCGTCGAGTCCATGATCGATTCGGGCGTCGTCTCAAAGACCGCGGTGAACCAGAAGGTGGAGCCTTTCCCTTCCTGACTCTCGAGCCCGATCTTCCCACCCATCAAATCGACAAGCTGTTTAGAAATGGCCAATCCAAGCCCGGTACCCCCGTATTTACGGGTCGTCGATGTGTCGGCCTGAACGAAGGGCGAGAACAATGCCTGGGCTTGATCCGGCCGTATTCCGATTCCCGTATCGGTGACCGCGAAGCGAACCGTTGCCTTGCCGGCCGCCGCGCAATCGAGCGCTGCATCCAGCGTCACCACTCCCCGCTCGGTGAACTTGATTGCATTACCGGCAAGATTGGTTAACACCTGTCGCAACCGGTGAGCATCGCCGCGCAAAAACTGCGGGATTTCTTCCGACACGCGCGAATGGATGTGGAGCCCCTTCGCGCCCGCCAGGACGCTTAATAGCTGGACGACATCGTCGATGGTATGGCGCACGCTGAAGGTCAAATTCTCAAGGGCGATCTTCCCCGCCTCCATCTTGGACAGGTCCAGAATGTCGTCGATGAGTGTCAGCAATGTTCGCCCGCTCGTTTGGGAGATGGTGGCGTATCGCCGTTGTTCTGGAGAGAGGGTGGTTGCCAGGAGCAACTGAATCATCCCCATGACGCCGTTCATCGGCGTCCGGATCTCGTGGCTCATTTGGCGAAGAAACTCGGCCTTCGCCTGGGCGGCCTGCAGCGCGGCGGACCGAGCTTCGGTTAGTGCCTCGTTGGTCCGCCTCAACTCTTCGGTAGTTCTTACCAATTCGGAGTTCTGGAGCTCCAGTTGTTTGTTCTTTCTCGCGTTCTCACGGCTGAGCGTCGCGAAGGAGTTGTTCAACTTGAGCCAATCGACGTCGCAGCCGCCGCCTGAACTTTGCGCAGGCACCCCGATCACCACAAAATGTCCGGAAGACAGCACCGTGAGGCTGCAATCCAGTGTTGTGGGTGAATGGTTTGGAGTTGTTGGAGTTACAAAGTTGAGCAGGAATGGGTCGGCGCTAAAATGGGTCTGCTTCAATCGCTCGATGAGTCTCGCATGGTCGGGTTCAACGAGCATATTCCCAATACTCTCATTCCCGAGTTCGTCCGAACTGAGGCCAAGAAGCCGCGCCATGGCATCGTTGCATCCGATGATGCCGCCACCAGAATCTACGGCGAGTAAGTAGGCTTGTCGATGGTGGTTGAGACCGTCGGCCATCGCCTGACAAAACTCGTCACCCAACTCGTCCCAACACGTCTGCCTCTGTCCCGAACTGCGATCTTCGCGCATGGTGGACTCGTGAATACGATACTGCCCCAAGCTTGATCGAACGTGGCCAGGCAGGGCAACCTCAAGGTGGCCAGGAGCTTACACTATTTCAAGGAAAGCTAAACCTGAGTTCCGATGCGAAGGCCCTCCCCGGAAACTACGCCGTCAGCGTCACATCGGTGGCCGGCCCGGTCGGGAATCGTCCCGGCCCGGGCGAGACAGCTGCTTCGCAGAGTCGCTTCCCACCGCCTCCCTCGCTTGGACGTGTTTCTTTTCAACGGCGAGGGCCACAGGCTGTCGGGATCGAAAAATGGAAAGAAGTAGCTGCTGTTGAGTCGCTGGAAGAACCTGGTGCCGAGACAGCGCGGCGTTCTGAATCGCTATTCCAGTTGAACCGGCGCGTCTTCAAAGCCTATCTGCTCAAAGAGAGTCTGGAACCACTGTGGGACTACCGCTATGAGGGAGCGATGCTCAACTATCTGCGGAAGTGGTTGGATCAACTACGATGGCAGCGCCTGCCCTCATTTCAGAAACTCGCCGGGATGTTGCTCGTGCGTTTGGGCACTGGTGACGATCTTGCCGGCCGGGGTGGGCGGGCCGATCGCGGCCGAACCTTGAGTGGCGGCCGTTCCGAGCAGAACTTCGACTCCGGCGGCCTGAGTGTTCGCGAATGAGCCGGCCAGATCGGTGCGGCCGTCGCGATTGAAGTCGCCGGCTGCGATGGCGCCGAAGAGCGATCCGGCCACAGCCGCGGGGCTTTGCAAGGTGCCGTCGCCGTTACCGAGCAGTGTATATGGCGCCCCGACTGTCGAAGTATACGCAACATCCATGTGCCCGTCGCCATTGAAGTCGCCCACAGCCAGGCTGCTCGGGCCGATGGAAAGCGGAATCGTTGCGGGATTTTGGAGGGTCCCATCGGGATTGCTCAGGAAGACACTGATAAAACCGCCCGCATTGCCAGCGCTATTGAGGCTGTATCCGCCCACCACGATATCGTCGCGGCCGTCGCCGTTGAAATCGGCAACCGCGATGTTGGTGTTCGGCGAGTAGTTCAGGTTATAAAGCGCGGGTGCCTGGAAAGTGCCGTCGCCCTTTCCCAGCAGTATGGCGATTCCCGCCTTTGTATCGCTGTTCCCCGCTTGCGTCACGGCAAGATCGGCGAGGCCGTCGTGATTGAAGTCGCCAATCGCTATGGATCCGCCATTGGCAACGTTGGTATTGATCGACGCCCCGAACGTGCCGTCGCCATTGCCGGGCAGTATCCCAACCACCCCGGCGTTGGTGCCATTCGCCACGCCTGACCAGGCAAGATCGGCTTTTCCGTCGCCGTTGAAATCGCCTACCGCCAGAGAGATCACGGGTCCATCGAAGTCGAGGTTGAGGGGGATTCCGTCCTGAAACGTTCCGTCACCGTTGCCGAGGTACACATAGGCAGGGGTTGCGAGATCGGTGATTCCGTCGCCGTTGAAGTCGCCCGTCACCACCACGTAGTCAGCCAGGCCCGGAGGTTGAGAGGCGACACGGAACGTGCCGTCGCCATTTCCGAGCAGCACGGCCAGAGTGTTGATCTCCGCGCCGACCATCTCGATGGGCACCATCTGGCCCACCGCTAGATCGGGGATGCCATCGTTGTTAAAATCGGCGACCGCGATGGTTTCTGTAGCCGAGAAATTGGTGGCGGTCTGCACCGGCCGAAAACCGGATCCGGGCAGAGCTCGAACGGCGATCGAGACCGGCGCGGACTCGTTTTCGCCGGAGAACGCGACAATCGAATGCGCGCCGGCGGTGAGCAGCGACGTGTGGAACGTCGCCTGTCCGTTCGCGAGCGGGCCAAAGCCGAGGATATCGACTCCGTCGAAGAAGGTTACTGTTCCGGCTACGGTCGAAGGCGAGACAGTCGCAGTGAGGGTGACCGATTGGCCTAAGGTAAGCGCGGTCAGAGACGACTGAACCGTAACCGAGGATGTCCCCGCGCCGGGAGCTACGAACAAGGTCACGCCGGATTGCGTTTGCGCGCCGTCGATCGACGCTTGTATTGCCGGCATGCCCGTAGGCACGTTATCCGGAAGCCGGATGGTGATTTGATATAGGCCCACCGTGCCGGGTGTCATCACCGAGCTGACGACGGGTACCTGTATGCCGCCAACCGTGACGACCGGGAATGTCGCCGTTGCCGGCGCGCCGGTGACGATCGTGCCGGCGGGCGTGGGCGGGATGGTCGGACCGAATCCGGTGCACCAAAGCACGACCAGATCGCCGGGCATCGCGGGCGCGGTGGCCGTGACTGGTATGTAGCCGGGGATCACCGAGGCATACACGTTATACGTGGGCGACATAAAGAACGCCGGCGCCGCGGATTGCAATTGCGCCGTGGCGGGCGCGCTCACCGAGCCGTTGTTGGTGACGAATACACTGACCGGGCCAATCGTCGAGTCCGATGGCGCCTGCACGTTGATTTGCGTAGGGCTGATGTATTCCACGTAAGCCGGGATGCCGTCGATGCTGACGCTCACGCCATCGAGCTGGTTCGGGAGGTTGTTGCCGTTGAAATCGGACGCCTCCCAGAGGCGCGTGTCGTTGGCGAGGTTGGTCCCTTGAATCATCACCCACGAGCCGGACTCGATGGGCGGTTGAAAGCTCGCGGCATTGAGCACTTTGGTAATGACTGGCGCGGTGGCCGGCGCGGCTACCGTGAATTTGGCAACGAATCCGCTTGGGGACGGTGTGTTTGCGGCGACGATGAGGTTGTCTTGCGGATCGACCGCAACCGCCGTCCCCTGCGCGCCGGTGGCGCCGCCCAGATAGGTGGAGTAGTCGATTGTCTGGCCATCCGCCGAAATCACCGTGAGGAAGGCATCGACGGAACCCGTAAGAGCGGACTGCGCTGCGTTGACGGTGGGGAAATCGGGCGTGAGCGTGTAGCCGGCCACCACCATATTGCCTGCCTGGTCGAGCGCAATGCCGGTGACCTGGTTGGAGAGAATGGCTTCGAACGGCGGCGGGCCACCGTGCCCCCCCAGGTACGTCGCATAGGTAACGGTCGATCCGTCCGGGCTCAGCTTGAGCACGAAACCGCTGGCGAAGGTGGAATTGCTGGTGGCGTAGAGCGCCCCCGGAGTGGCCATGATCCCCGAGATGGGGGGCATGTGGGCTGGTGTGGCGAGTTGCGTCCAGGTCTGGCCATGGTCGCGCGAAACATCGAGGACGGCCTGTCCGTTACCCGCACCGGCTACGTAAACCGCGCCCGTCTGAGGATCGGTAGCCATGGCGGTGGTAGTATCGCTCGCAATTGCGATGGGCGCGGTGAGCGGCGTCCAGGTATTGCCGCCGTCGCTGGAGCGGGCGCCGATGCCCGCGTAGATGATGGCTGGCTTGGTAGTGGGGTCGGCGACCGGGCCGGGCAAGTCGGCTCCCCCATACAGCTCTTGCCAGGTAGCGCCGCCATCGGTGCTGCGGATCATCGCCGGCTGAACGATTACCATGCAGCAGAACCCGGAGTTGTAAGCATACAGGGTCCCCTCGGTGACTGGATCCACCAGGAGTTGCGCGACTCCACCGGAGAGCGCACTCCACGTGTTGCCGCCATCCGTGCTGACCACGTCCGGCGGGATGGCGTAGACGATAGTAGGTTTCAGGGGGTCTATGGCGACCTGTGTCACGCCACCGGTGAAGGCATCGGCGAGCGACCAATCGGCGCCGCCATCGGTTGAGCGATATAGCTGGGTGCCAAATCCCGCAAACAGGATAGCCGTATTTGACGGATTCAGCGCCACAGTGTTGGCCGCCGAGTAATTGATTGCGGCCCAGGTGTTGCCGCCGTCGGTGGATTTGTAGACTCCGGTGTCGCTGGCGGCGGCATAGAGCGTCCGGGGCGCGGTTGGGTCGGCCACGAGTTGCTGCAAAACGGCGAACGGCAGGTTATCGGTCGGGGTCCACGTATTTCCGCCGTCGGTGCTCTTCCAGAGAGGGCGCGCGCCCAACGTGGGCTGGACCGGGTTGAGGGCCGGGAAATCGACCGACGTGGTGAAGCCTGCGACGTATGCCGATCCCGTGGAATCGATCGCGATGGCGGACGGATGAGTGGTCTCGCTGCCGCCGAACTGCGACAGGTAGAGGAGGTGCGATCCGTCCGGCGAAAGCCTCAGCACAAACGCCTGGTTGTTGTTGGGTCCGCCCTGGAAAGTTCCGGTAATGTAGGCGCTGCCGGTCGAATCCACGGCAATCGCGCCGGTTGCGATCTGGGCTGCGGTGGGCTCGTAGGAGTAGACCAGACTGCCGTTGGCGGCGAGCTTGACCACGAAGGCCTGGAATATGAATGGGATGGAGGTTTGCCCGGGAAAGTTGGCCGATTGGTTGTAGCCCGTGATATAAGCGGCGCCGGCGCGGTCCACGGCGAGGCCGGTGGCCCCGGCGCCATTCGAACCGCCCAGATACGTGCAGTACAGGATTTTGCCGGTGGGGTCGAGCTTGAGCGCGAACACGTCGTTGGCGCCGCCGAGCGTGCTCTGGTACGCATTGAGCACGGGCAAGTCGGGAGAAGAGGTGGTTCCGGCCACCAGGATGTTGCCGGCGGAATCGATGGCCACACCGACAGCCGAGTCATTGCCGCTCCCGCCGAAATAGGTGGACCAGACGAGATCGCCTGATGGGGAGAATTTCGAGATGAAGGCGTCGCTATTGCCACCGCCCATGGTCGGTTGAAAGGCATTGGCGGTGACTGGGAAAATGCCCGAAGCGGTTTGGCCGACGACGTAGATATTGCCCTGTGGGTCGGTGGTGACGGCCGCAGTAGTGGCGCCTTCGAGCGGATAGATGCTCGGAAGCTGCGCGGCGGCGGTGGTGGCGAGACAGAAGAAGAGGAGCGTTTTCATTGCGCACCTACGAAGAGCGTCACACCGGATTGCGTCTGCGCGCTGCCGATCGACGCTTGCACCGCGGGCGTCCCAATGGGCACGTTGGCGGAAAGTTGGATGGTGATTTGATAGAGCCCCACCGTTCCGGTGGTCATCACCGAACTGACGACCGGCACTTGCACGCCACCAACTGTGACCACCGGGAGCGTCGCTGTGGGCGACGCGTTGGTGACGATCATGCCCGCTGGAGTCGGCGGATTGGTAGGGCCGAATCCAGTACACCAGAGCACGACGAGATCGCCGGGCATTGCGGGCGCGGTGGAAGTGACGGCGGTGTAGCCCGGGATCACCGAAGCATACACGTTGTACGAAGGCGACATGAAAAACGCCGGCGCGACGGATTGCAATTGCGCCGTGGCGGGCGCGCTGACCGAGCCGTTGTTGGTGACTACCACGTTCACCGCGCCGGTCGCCGGGTCCGCTGGCGCGAGCACATTGATTTGGGTGGGACTGATGTATTCCACGTAAGCCGGGATGCCGTCAATGGTGACGCTCACGCCATCGAGTTCGGTCGGAAGGTTGTTGCCGTTAAAATCTGACGCCTGCCAGAGGCGGGTAGTGTCGGCCAGAGCAGTTCCCTGAATCATGACCCAACTGCCCGCTTCGATGGGCGACTGGAAGCTTGCGGCGCTGAGGACGGCCGAAATCGCCGGGGCCGGAATTGCCAGTTTGGCCACAAAGCCGATGGGATTGGCTGGCGCCACTCCATTCTCCCCTGGAAAATCGCCAGAAGACGTGAGACCCGCAATAATCAAATTGCCCTGCGGGTCGAGCGTCAGCGCGGTCGCCACGTCGTCTTGCGACCCGCCTAAATATGTCGCGTATTTCAGCCACTGGCCGCCCGACGAGATCACCGCCACAAACGCGTCCGCCCCGCCCGCGTTGGCCGCCTGCGCAGCATTCACCGTGGGAAAATCGGCCGTACGCGTCCAACCCGCCACCGCGATATCGCCTGCCGCATTCACCGCGATCGCCGTCGCTTCGTTTTGGTTGGCGTAAAGCGTCCCGCTGGGAGTGGGCAGCATCGACTGGTGCCCGTCCAGATAAGTGGAATACACGATCGCCGAGCCGTCGGGGCTCAGCTTGGTGAGAAACGCCGCCGTTTGCCCGCGTGCCATCGAGGCATAAAGCGCGCCTGCCGTTCCCGCCGGGTAAAGGCCACTGGTGCTCGGGCAATTGCCGTTGGTGACCGGGTCGGGCGAGGCGATCGCGGTCCAAGTTTGACCTCGGTCGGCCGACGAAAACATCGGGCAGATTTGGCCGGTATAGAGAGTGCCGGTGGAAGGGTCGGTCGTCAGCGCGGTCGTGCCCATGTTGTCCGGCCGAGTCATAGGCTGCCAGGTCACGCCGCCGTCGATCGATCGCGCTACCGTTCCGGCATAGATGGTCGAGGGGTTCGTCGATCCATCCACCACCACTCCCGGATCTTGGGGCTGCGCTCCTGGGATCTGAGTCCAGGATGCTCCGCCGTCGGTGGAGTGCATCAGCATGGAACCGGTCACGGAAGTGGCTGGCCGCGGTCCGACCGCGAAGAGGATTGGAGTCGGAAAAGGAGCCAGGATGTAAGCCCAGACGCTTCCGCTGACGCGCGGATCGAGCGCGATGTTGCCCACTGACGTCAGCGTCGTGCCACGGAGATTCTGGCTTCCGTCTACGACGTAGACGATTGGCGGATCCTGCGCGGTCGTCACCACTTGGATGATGCCATTCGAACTTGTCTCGACCTGAGTCCACGTCGCGCCACCATCGAGCGATTGGTACACTCCGCCATTCAGCAACGTCCCCGCGTACATGATCTGCGGATTGGCCGGATCGATCGCCACCGTCGATACCGCGCCCGCGGCGATTCCCGCACCGCTCGCTGACCACGTGACACCACCGTCGGTGCTGACGAACAGGCCCAGATCTGTCCCCGCATACACGACTTGCGGATTGGAGGGCTTTACCGCCATGGCCAGGACTCCGGTGAACGGCGGATTCTCCAGCGGACTCCACGCCGCTCCGGCGTTGGTGGTTTTCCACAGCGGGCGGGCGCCGAAGGAAGTTTCGAGCGCGTTCACCAGCGGATAAGTGGGGCTAAAGGCCACTCCGGCAACATAGGCCGAGCCGGCGGAATCGACCGCCAGCGCGTTGGGAAAGGAATTGCCGAGCGCGGTTTGATAGACGAGCGTCGTGCCGTCCGGCGACAGCTTGAAGATTGTGGTGTCCACCTGCGCGTTGAGCGTCGCCACATAGGCGCTTCCGGCGCTATCGACGGCGATGCCCTGGGGCTCCGTCGCATCGGCATAATTCGGATAGTAGTAGGCGTAGCCGAACTTGCCGGTCGAGTCCAGCTTGGCGACATAGGTTCCGGATAGGCCGGCGTAATTGTTGAAAACCGGGAACGGATGCGGGTCGTGCGCGTTGAGGGTCCCGGTGACGTACGCCGCGCCGGTGGAATCGAGCGCCAGCGACGTGCCCGATGTGAAACTGCCGAGGAAGGTGGAATAGAGGATCTTCGTCCCGGTGGGATCGAGCTTGAAGACAAACGCGTCCTCCTGCCCCACCGGCTGGGTGACGCCGTTATTGAAGACGGGCTCGTAGGCGTTCACCACGGGAAAATCGGGGGAGTATGTATCGCCGGCCACCACCACGTTGCCCGAGCCATCGACCGCCACGGCGTTGGCGCTGGCGCCGTACATTCCCCCGTAGAAGATCGACCAGAGAAGTTGGCCCGTGGGCGAGAACTTCGCGACGAACGCGTCGCCATCGGGGTCCATTTGGGTCTTCAGCGCGTTCGGAGTGACCGGAAAATCGGGCGACTGCGTGCTGCCCACGACGTAGACATTGCCTTGCCTGTCGGCGGCCGCGGCATTGACGTTGACGCCCTTGCTGCCAGTCAGCAGCGCCGAGTACGCCAGCCCGGACGCAGCCATTCCCACCGCGGCGTTGCATATCGCCACAGCGAGCGGGACACTTCGACCCCATCTGTTCGGACGAGCCACGTGCAAGCCCTCGATTCGGCGGCTATACGATTCGGACGCCGCCGAAGGTTAAGCAGGGCGGATGCCAAAGTGGGGCAGCCAATCCTGGCTGCAGCCGGCTTTCCAGCCGGCCACGCTCGCGCCAGTTGCCTGCAGAACAGATTCGTGGGGACTACTCGACGACCAGCGTGACTCCGCTTTGCGTTTGCATGCCGCCGATCGACGCCTGTACGGCGACCGTCCCGGTGGGCACGTTGGCCGGAAGCTGGATGTTGATTTGATACAGGCCCGCTGTTCCCGGCGCGAGCACCGAGCTGATCACCTGTACCTGCACGCCGCCGACAGTCACGATCGGCATCGTGGACGTGGGCGGTGCGCCGCTCACTTCGATGCCCGCCGGCGCCGCGGGAGTGGTGGGGCCGAGACCAGTGGCCCAGAGCACGAGCGTATCGCCGGCGTGCGCGGGCGCCGATGGCGTTCCCGCCGCGGCATAGTTCGGGAGCCTGGAAGCGATGACATACGGCGTTCCGGGAACCCAGAAGAACGCCGGCGCGTAGCTCTCGAGTTGCACCGTGGCGGGCGCGCTTGTCAGGCCGTTGTTCTCTACCACCACCTGCACGTTGCCGAGCGTGCTGTCGGACGGCACCACTACGTTGATCTGCGTGGGGCTGATGTAGGAGACGAAGGCCGCGTTGCCATCGATGGTGACGCTCACGCCGCTCAGCGCAGTGGGGAGATCGGGGCCGTTGAAATCGGCATTCGTCCAGGTGCGCGTGATGTTGGCGAGATTGACGCCTTTGATCATCGCCCACGAGCCCGATTCGATCCCCGCCTGAAAGCTCGCGCCGTTGAGCACGGAGCCGATAGCGGGCGCGCCGGTCGCGAGCTTTACCACGAAAGCATCGCCATACCCCGGCGCCTGCGTCGGACTGGAAGTGGGGAAATCGCTCGACCAGGTTTGTCCCGCGAGGATCACGTTGCCGGTGGAATCCACCGCGGCGATCAACGCGCCATCGTCCTGCGAGCCGCCGAAATAAGTCGCGTAGTTGAGCTTGCTGCCATCCGGCGAAAGGACTGCGGCGAAGGCGTCGGCGCGGCCGGCGTTGGCGGCTTGCGCGGGGTTGGCGGTGGGAAAATCGCTGGCGCGCGTGCCGCCCGTGACTACGACGTTGCCCGCGCCATCGAGCGCGATGCCGCTGATCCAATTATCCAGTATCATGTTTCCGGGTTCGGATTCGTACGCGATGGATTCGCCGAACCCCGGGTGGCCGCGCAGGTAGGTGGAATATTCAATGGTCGAACCATCGGCGCTCAACTTGGAGACGAATCCCGCGGTCTGGTATGCGTACACCGTGGCGTAGAGATTCGCGGTCCCCGGAGCGCCAACCATGCTGATGATGTTCGTCCCGCCGAGATCGCCGGTCCAGGTGGGTAGGAACGAGCCGATTGCCGTCCACGTCTGGCCGTGATCGTGCGAGGCGTAGATGCCCGCGCCCGTGGGAGTCGCGTAGAGAGTCCCGCTGGGGTCCACCGCGATGGAGGTGACGTATGCACTGCCGAACGGCGCCGCGGGAAGGGCGGTCCAGGTGACGCCTCCATCGCTGCTGCGGTATGCGAGCCCGTCGTAAATGGTGGAAGGGTTGGTGGACGTGTCTACCAGGATGACCCCGGAACCGGTTGGCGGCGCGGCGGTGATTTCCGTCCAGGTGTTTCCGCCATCCACGCTGCGATAGAGTTCGGGGCTGATACTGTTGTTGCAGAAGACGCCGCAGAAGAAGAACTGCGAAATGGCGAAAAGGTGTCCGCTCGCCTGCGGATCGAGCACCATGGTTGCCATCCCTTGCGTGGGGATGCCGGGGAAGATCACGCCGCTCCAGGTGTCGCCGCCATCCGTGCTTTTGCGGAGGGTGGCGGCCACTTCGTAGACGATGTTGGGATTCTGGCCGTCCACTTCGATTTGGATTACGGCTTGCGGCGGGGTGTCGATAGCCGTCCAGGTGGCCGCGCCGTTGGTGCTGTTGTAGACCGTGGTGGATGTCGCGGCGTAGAGGGTCTGCGTGTGCACTGGGTCGATCGCCAGCGCCTGCACGTAGGCGCCCGATATGCCGGTGGAGCTTTGGGTCCACGTGGCGCCACCGTCGGTGCTCTTGAAAACGCCCAGCTCGCCAGTGGCTTCGTAAAGGGTGGTGGGGTTGGACGGGTCCACCACCATTACCTCCGGAAGCGCGAACGGCAGATTGTCGAGGGGCGACCACGTGGCGCCGGAATTGGTGGATTGCCAGATGGGGCGTGCGCCAAGGGTAGTCTGCAAACCGCTGACGACCGGGAAATCCGCCGAGCCGGTCGAGCCGCCGATCCAAGCGTCGCCCGCGCCATTCACGGCGATGGCGTTAGCGCTGGCGGTATAGCTGCCGCCGAAGATCTTTTCGTAAACTTTCGTCGAACCATCGGGCGAAATCTTGTAGACGAACGCTCCGCCACCGGTGGGCGGGACCAGATAGGCGTCGCCCGCCATCGTGCCGGCCACGTACACCGCACCGGTGGAATCCACCGCGATCGCGTTGGCGGTATCGGCCTGGTGGAAATAGTTGTAGACCAGCTTTCCTTGCGGGGTCAGCTTGGTGACGTTGATGCCGAATGCATTGGCCGGCGGATTCTGCACACCGGGATAGCCCGTCTCGCTGTCGGAGTTCACCGCGACATAGACGTTACCGGCGGAATCGAGTGTCATGCCGGCCGCGCCATTGTCCATCACGCCGCCCAGAAAAGTCGAATAGAGCAGCTTCGAACCGGTGGGATCGAGTTCAGCCACGAACGCGACGAAGTTGTCGCCATTGATGCCTGCCAGCACGCTCTCGATCGGATTGACCAGCGGGAAATTGGAGGATCGCGTCCATCCCGCGACCCATACGTTGCCCGAGCCATCGAGCGCGATGGCGGTGGCCCAATCGTCCAGAATGCCGCCGAGGTAAGTGGCCCAGACCGGCTTGCCGTTGGGATCGAGCTTGGCGATAAAAGCGTCGCAGGTGCCGCCGAAAACGGTCTGGTACGCGCCGGTGGTGACCGGAAAATCGCTCGAGTAAGTGAGGCCCGCGACGTAGGTGTTGCCGCTCGCATCGGAAGTGACTGCGTCCGCGAAATCCTGGCCGCTGCCGCCGACGAGCGACGAATAAATCACGCCGGCAGTTTGTGCGTTAGCCGTGCTCGCGCAGAGTAGGACGAAGATGGTTGTCAGTTTCATTGAATGAAGAGGTTGATGCCGGTTGGCGTGCTCGCGCCGCCGATCGATGCCTGGAGCGTCACCGTGCCGGTGGGTATGTTGGCGGGCAGTTGGATGTTGATTTGATATAGTCCCGCTGTTTCCGGGGCAAGGGCCGCGCCGAGCACGTGTACCTGAACGCCGCCAATGGTCACCGTGGGCAATGTGGCCGTCATATCCACGCCGCTCACTTCCACGCCAGCCGACGCCGCGGGAGTGGTGGGGCCGAATCCCGTGCCCCACAGTACGAGCAAATCGCCGGCGTGCGCGGAAGCGGCCGGCGTTCCCACCACGGTGTAATTGGGAAGCCGCGATGCGATGGCGTAAGAGCTGACGAGCTCCGTGAAGAACGCGGGCGCGTAGCTTTGCAATGTCACGGTGGCGGGAGCGCTCATCGTGCCGTTGTTGTTCACCACCACTTTCACGTTGCCGAGCGTGGTGTCGGACGGCACTTGCACGTTGATCTGCGTGGGGCTGATGTAATAAACAGGCGCCGGATTGCCATCGATGCTGACGCTCACGCCGCTCAGCGATGTGGGAAGATCGGGGCCGTTGAAATCGGCGTTCGTCCAGGTGCGCGTGGTATTGGCAAGATTGACGCCCGTGATCATCGCCCACGATCCCGATTCGATCCCCGGCTGGAAGCTCGCGCCGTTGAGAACGGAACTGATGGCGGGCGTTCCCGTGGCGAGCTTCACCACGAAAGCGTCGCCGAGGGTGAAGGGCAGCGAGCCGCCGCCGCCCGGGAAATCGCTCGAAAAGGTCTGACCGGCGAAGATCGCATTGCCGGTGGCATCGAACCCCGCGGCGAGGGCGCCATCGTCCTTCGAGCCACCGAAGTATGTCGCGCTATTGAGCGTGCCGCCATCGGCGGATATGACCGCGGCGAACGCGTCGGCAAGCCCGGCATTGGTAGACTGTGCGGCGTTGACCACGGGAAAATCGGCGCCGCGCGTGCCGCCGGCCACCGCGACGTTGCCGGCGGAATCGAGGGCGATGCCGGAGATCCAGTTCTGCTGCGAAAAGACGTTGGGCTCGGCGGCATAGATCGTGGGAATTTGCAGGTTGGTATGGGCGCGCAGGTACGTGGAGTATGCGAGCGTCGATCCATCGGCGCTCAGCTTGGAAATGAATCCAGCCGTCCCGATCTGGTTCACCACGGTGAAGAGCGTGCCCGAAGATCCGGCCGCCGTGAGATTGAAGGTGACCGGGTCGTAAGTAGCCACCGTCACCGGGTCGGAAGCAGCCACCTGGGTCCACGTTGTACCGTGATCGTGCGAGACGTAGAAGCCAGTTGAGACTGCCGCGTAAAGCGTACCGCTTGGGTCCACCGCCAGCACCGGGGCATAGCTGCTGGTGTTGTTGGCCGGCGGCGAGGGAAGCGGAGTCCACGTCACGCCGCCATCCGTGCTGCGCAGAGTGAGGCTGTTGTAAAACGTTGTGGGCGTGGTCGAGCCATCGGCTAGCAGTCCCGAAGTAGCGGGCGACGCTTGCGCATTCTGCGTCCAGGTATTGCCGCCGTCGGTAGAGCGATAGATGTAAGGAAGAAACGTCATGCCGGACGTACCTGAGAACGTGATCAACAGGTTCGAAATGGCAATGACCGTGCCGCTCACGTGCGGATCGAGCGCCACCGCCGCCAGGCCGGGGGCCTGTGGGAATTTCACGTTGGTCCACGTCTGGCCGCCATCGGTGCTCTTGCGGAAGTAGACCGAATAGCCGAATTGCGTGTTGGTGCACGCGGTATACACGTTGTTGTCATTCTGCGTGTCGACGAGAATCTGCGTAATCGGATAGCCGGGAGTATCGATGGCCGTCCAGGTGGCGGCGCCATCGGTGGATTTGTAGAGGGTCGTGGACGAGGCCGCGTATACGGTCTGCGGGTGCACGGGATCGACCGTGACGGCCTGCGTGCTGGTGGAAGCGATGCCGGTATTGGTGTGGGTCCAGGTTTGGCCGCCGTCGGTGCTCTTGAAAATGCCGAGATCGGCGGTGGCTTCATACAACGTGGTGGCCGTAGTGGGGTCGACGGCCGTCATTTGCGGAAGCGCGAACGGCAGATTGTCGATGGGCGACCATTGCGCGCCGTCATCGGTGCTTTGGTAAAGCGGCCGCACGCCGGACGTGCTCTGCAACGGATGAACCAGCGGGAAATCGGCCGATGCCGTGCTGCCCGCGACCCACGCTTCGCCGGCGCTATCCACCGCAATGGCCGCCGCGAACGTCTCCGTGCTGCCGCCGAAGGTCTTGTCGTAAACTTTCGTCGATCCATCGGGCGAGATTTTAAAGACGAGAGCGACCTGGCTGCCGGGCCCCATGAAAGTCTCCGAAGCCGGTTGGTAGTTCTGGGAAAAGCCCGACCCGGCCGTCCCCGCCACATATGCCGCGCCCGTGGAATCGAGCGCGATGGCCGCTGCAGAGGCGTTGGGATAGAAAAAGGAGTAGACGAGCGTGCCCTGCGGCGCGAGCTTGGCGACCACGATGCCGGCCTGATCGGGAGGGTTCGGAAGGCCGGGAAACGCCACGGCTGAAGTCGTGTTGACGGCCGTGTACGCATTCCCGCCGGAATCGACAGCAATACCAACACCGCTGTTGTTGTTCTGGCCACCCAGGCAAGTGGAATAAAGCAGCTTGGAGCCGGTGGGGTCGAACTTGGCGACGAACGCGGCGTAGCCGTCGGCGGGGGCGCCCTGAATCGGGTTGACGACCGGGAAATTCGGCGAGACGGTCCAGCCGGCCACCCACACGTTGCCGGAACTATCGAGAGCGATGCCTGTGGCGGAGTCGGTGAGGATGCCGCCGAGGAAGGTGGCCCAGATGATTTTGCCGTCCGGTCCGAGCTTGGCAACGAAGGCATCGGCGGTACCGCCGAAAATGGTCTGGTACGCGCCGATGGTGACGGGAAAATCCTTCGAATACGTCTCGCCGGCGACGTACGTGTTGCCTTGCGCGTCGGACGTCACGGCGTTGGCGTAATCCTGCCCGATGCCGCTCAGCACGGTAGAGAAAATCGTGCCGGCGGCGTGGGCCGCACCGGCGATCGCGAGCAGAAAAATGACCGTGGTTCTCATGGGTTCCCTACAAAGATGCTCACACCGGCCTGCGTCTGCGCGCCGCCAATAGAGGCCTGGACCGCTACCGCGCCGGTGGGCAAGCCGGCGGGCAGTTGAATGGTGATTTGGTAAAGGCCGGCCCCACCCGTAGTGAGAACCGAGCTGATGACCGGCGTCTGCATGCCGCCCACCGTGACAATCGGAAGAGTGGATGTGGGAGGCACGCCACTAACTTCGACGCCCGCGGGAGCGGCGGGCGTGGTGGGTCCGAACCCCGTGCCCCACAACACGACGAGATCGCCGGGGTGTGCCGGCGCGGAACTGGTGACCGGAATGTAGCCGGGAATCACCGTGGCGACCGCGGTGTTCGTTCCCTGATTCAGGAAGAACGCCGGCGCGTAGGCAAGCAATTGCGCTGCCGCCGTCGCGCTCATGCCGTTGTTGTCCACCACCACATTTACCGTGCCGGCCGCGCTGTCGGAGGGCGCCTGCACGTTGATCTGCGAGGGGCTGATGTACTCGACAAAGGCCGGCTCGCCATCGATGGTGACGCTCACGCCGCTCAGCGACTCGGGCAGATCGTTGCCGGTGAAATCGGACAATTGCCAGGTGCGGGCGGTATTGGCGAGATTGTTGCCCTGAATAGTCACCCACGATCCGGCCGCGATTCCGGGTTGGAAACTTGCGCCGTTGACGACGGACGTAATGACGGGCGCGGTGGGAACGGTGAGTTTGGCGATGAACGCGCCGGCGGCGCCGGGAGCGAGCACCGGTCCGTTGGTGATAGGGAAATCGCCCGACCACGTTTCGCCCGCCAGGATCACGTTGCCCTGCGGGTCGAGCGCAATGGCGAGCCCGCCATCGTCCTGCGAGCCGCCGAGGTAGGTGGAATATTTGAGCGCGCTGCCATCGGTAGAAATCACCGCGGCGAACGCGTCGGCGAGGCCGGCGTTAGCGGCTTGCAAGGGGTTGACGGTGGCGAAATCGGTGGCGCGCGTGCCGCCGGTGACGATGGCGTCGCCCGCGGAATTGAAGGCGATGCCGGAAACCCAGTTCTGCGTGTACAAGACGATCGGCTCGTGGTAAGCGGTGGAGTATACCGCCGTGGATTGGTGGCCGCGCAGGTAAGTGGAATATGCCAGGGTGGACCCATTGGCGCTGAATTTGGAAAGGAAGCCCGCGGCGCCATCCGCGCTTTGGGTGCCCGGGCCAAACCCTGCGGGGCCCAGGGTGCTGAAGAGCGTGCCCGAACCGGCGGGAACAATGCTGCCGATCGACTGGCCGGCGGTGGGAGAACCGGCAGCGGTCCAGGTTTGTCCGTGGTCATGAGAAACGAAAATCTGGCCGCCGCCGATCGAAGCGTAAACGGCGCCGCTGGAGTCTATCGCGGCGACGCTCTCGCTCTCGCTCTGCGCGCCAGGCAGAGGCGTGACGTTCGTCCAGGTAACGCCTCCATCGGCGCTCTTATACTGCATGCCGTAGTAAACGGTGGAAGGATTGGTCGAGCCATCCACCGCGATGGTCTGCGCGAAGGCGTAGCCGGTCTGGGCCAAAGTCCAGTTGGCGCCGCCGTCCACGCTGGTGTACAGAACTTGAAGAAAAGCCGGTACGCCGAACCCGCCGGGCGTGGCTTGATTCAGCCATCCGGCCGCGAAAAGGTGGCCGCTCGCGCGTGGGTCCGCCGCCAGAGTAAATATCGGCGTCCCGGCGAACGGAATAGTGGCCCACGTGGCGCCGCCATCGGTGCTCTTGCGGAAGTTGGAAGGCCCGCCGACGCCCGCGGTATCTACCAGGACCTCATAAATATTGTTGGGATTTTGCGCTTCCACCACCAGTTGCGCGCCTGGCATCGGAGGAGAATCTATGGCGGTCCACGTCTGGGCGCCATCGGTGGATTTATAGACTTTGGACGCGCCCGCATAGAGCGTTTGCGAATTGGCCGGATCGATGGCCAGCGCCAGTACATTCGCCTCCGCGATTCCGTTCGATGCCGCGGTCCACGTGGCACCCCCGTCAAGGCTCTTGAAAATGCCGAGGTCGGCGGTAGCTTCGTAAAGCGTCGTGGGCGTGGTCGGGTCAACCACCATGGTTTGCGGCAGCGCGAACGGCAGATTGTCGATGGGCGTCCATGTGGCGCCGGAATCGGTAGTTCTGAAAAGGGGTCGCGCCTCCAGCGTGTTTTGGAGCGGATTCACCAGCGGGAAGTTCGCCGATGAAGTGCCGCCGCCGACCCAGACCGCGCCGGCCGCGTCCACCGCGAGCGCCCAGGCGGTGGATTGCGCGCTCGTCCCGAGCGTGTTCTCCCAAAGCTTCGCCGATCCATCCGCGGAAATCTTGAAGACGATCGCCTGTTGCACCTGGGGCGTACTGAAGACAAGCCCGAGATCGCCCGAACAGCCTGTCACGTAAACGTCGCCAGACGAATCGAGCGCCATGGCCGTGGCCGTGCCTCCCTGGTGGAAGTAAGAGGATTGCACGGCCCCCTGTGGGTTCAATTTGGTGACCTGAATGCCATACTGTGTCGCGCTATTCGCGTTGACTGCGACAACCGCATCGCCGGAGGAGTCGAGCGCGATTCCCGCCGCACCACCGCCGCCGCCGCCGCCCAAAAGAGTGGAATAGAGGAGCTTCGTTCCATCGGAAGAGAGTTTCGCCACGAAGGCGAAGTAAGGTACCCCCGGCGCGACCCCCGGCACACCGGTCGGCGCGCCCGGCATGCCATTGACTATCGGAAAATTCGTAGAGTTGGTTGTCCCGCAAACCCAAACGTTGCCGGCGTTATCGAGCGCGATTCCGGTAGCCCAGTCTTCGCCACTGCCGCCGAGATACGTCGCCCAAACGACCTTGCCGTCCGGCCTGAGTTTGGCGACGAACGCATCGTAATCGCCGGCGTAGGCGGGCTGGAACACGCCTGTGGTCGTCGGAAAATCGGGCGCCGCCGTCATTCCCCCCACATAGGTATTGCCTTGCGCGTCCGATGCCACCGCGGCGGCGTAACTCTGGTAGCCATCGCCCAGCAGAGTGGTGAAAATGGTCCCCGCGGCGTGAGCGGCGCCGGTGGAGAACGCGATAAGAACGATAACGAGAGCTCTCATTGTGACCCTATGAAAATCGCCGCGCCCGATTGCGTCTGCGCGCCGCCTACCGATGCCTGAATGGGTATCGCGCCCGCCGGCACGTTGGCGGGCAGTTGAATCGTAATCTGGTACAGACCCGCCGACCCCGCGCAGAGAATGGAGTTCAACACTGGCACGGACATGCCGCCGACGGTGACCGTGGGAGTGGGCGCCACGGGCACGCCGCTCACAATGGTTCCCGCCGGCGCCTGCGGCGTAGTGGGGCCGAATCCGGTCGCCCATAGTACCAACACGTCGCCAGGGTGCGCCGCCGTCGCGCCGGACACCATCGAAGGATCGGCCACGGGCGCGTAGCTCGGCAGCAGCGAGGCGAACGCGAAGGGCGTCCCGGGATTGATGAAGAACGCCGGCGCGTACGTCTGCAATTGCGCCGTGCCGGGAGCGCTGATGGCGCCGTTATTGTTCACCACCACTTTCACCGTGCCGGTCGTGCTGTCGGACGGAGCTACCACGTTGATCTGGGTGGGGCTGATGTAGTACACGTATGCCGGTGCGCCATCGATGGTGACGCTCACGCCGCTCAGCGACGTGGGCAGATTGTTGCCGTCGAAATCGGCCGCCGTCCAGGTGCGGGTCAGGTTGGCAAGGTTCGCGCCCTTGATCATGGCCCACGAACCGGCCTCGATTCCCGCCAGGAAACTCGCGCCGTTGAGCACGGACGCGATGGCGGGTACCGCCGCGGGCGCCAGTTTCACCACGAAGGCATCGCCATTTCCGGGTGGCTCCGCGCCGGTGGTGACCGGAAAATCGGGCGACCATGTCAGGCCCGCGAAGACCACATTCCCCGCATTATCCAGCGTCACGCCGAATGCGGAATCGTCCTGCGATCCGCCATAGTACGTCGAATAATTCCACTTCGAGCCATCGGCCAAAAGGACGGTGACGAAAGCATCAGCCGCGCCGGCATTCGCGCGCTGCACGGGGTTGGCAACGGGAAAATCGGCCGTCCGCGTTCCGCCGGCGACGATCACATTGTTGGCGGAATCGAGCGCGATAGCGGAAATCCAGTTCTGCGTTTCGAACACTCCCGATTCGCCGTAAGGGAAGCTCCATGGCGCCAGCGATTCGTGCCCATTGAGCAGCGTGGAGAAGACGATGCTCGAGCCATCGGGACTGAGCTTGGTGATGAACCCGCTGTTCTGCTGGTTTTCCAGAATGGCGAAGAAGGCGCCGTTTGTGCCGGCGGGTACGAGCCCAAACGTGTTGGGGAGAAATCCGGAACTGGCGGTCGGCACGGGCGATGGGATTGTCGTCCAGGTGTCGCCGTGGTCGTGCGAGATGAGGTAGACCCCGCTGTTGTAGTAGGTGAGGTAGAGATTTCCGCTGGGGTCGAGATTGAACGAGTCGAGATCGCCCCCGACGGGCGGAGGCGGGAGCTGGGTCCAGGTGGCGCCGTTGTCGGTGCTGCGGTAGTTGAGACCGTTGTAAATGGTGGAGGGGTTGGTCGAGCCGTCGATGTTCCAGACCTCCGACGATCCGATCGCCAGATTCGGTAGCTTCGTCCAGGAGGCGCCGGCATCGGTGCTGTGCCAAACGTAGGGGTAAACGAGCGGGGGTTGCGATTTGAACCCACCGACCTCAACGGAGTAGGCCCAGATGCTGCCGCTCTGGTGCGGATCGAGGGCCAGCGACACGATGGAACTTCCGGGAAAAGATAAGTTGCTCCAGGTGGCGCCCGCATCGGCGCTCTTGCGGGTTACAGGCGTGCTCCAGACCACGTAGACGTTGTTGGGATTGGCGCCGTCCACGGCCACCTCGACCGCCGAGTTGGTGGCGGACGAGTCAATCGTGCTCCAGGTGCCGCCGCCGTTTGTGGACTTGTAGACCACACCCGGATAGACCACGCCCGGAGTTCCCGGCCCGGTGGCGGCATAGAGCGTTTGGGGATGGACGGGGTCGATGACCAGCAGTTGGACGGCGCTCGCGAGCCCGCTATTAATGGCGTTCCAGGTCTGGCCGGCATCGGTGCTCTTGAAAAGGCCGCGATCGGCGGTGACTGCATAAAGCGTCGTGGAGGTGGTGGGGTCAAGCACGATGGTCTGCAAAAACGCGAATGGCAGGTTATCGATGGGCGTCCACGCAGCGCCGTTGTTGGTGGTCTTCCACAGCGGGCGCGCGCCGAACGTCGATTGCGCGGGGCTCACCAGCGGGAAATCGACGGAAGTAGTCTCGCCCGCGACGTACGCCGAGCCGGCCGAATCGACCGCGATGGCCATTCCACTAGTCGAAGCGCTGCCGCCGAGGATGGTTTCGTAGACGGTGTGCGATCCATCGGCGGCGATTTTGAAGACCACTGCCTCGCTCGAACCGAGCGGGCCGAAGCTTTTCGTGAAGGCCACCGGAAAGTAGGCCGGAGAGACCGTTCCGGTAACGTAGGTGTTGTTGGAGGAATCGACCGCGATACCCGCGGTCTGGATGCCGGCGAAGGTCACGTTCGGCTCGAAGCACGAAAACAGCAGTTGGCCCTGCGGGTTGAACTTGGTGACGAACGCGCCGAAGCCTGTCGCCGGCGCGCTGAGGCCGAGGAATCCGTCCGCGGTCGCTTCCCCGGTGACGTACGCGTTGCCGGCTGAATCCAGAGTGAGGGCGTACGCTCCGTCGGCGGAAGGGCCGCCGAGATAGGTGGAGTAGATGAGCTTGCTGCCGGTGGGGTCGAGCTTGGTGACGAACGCGTCCCAATCGCCGGCATTCGTCCCTTGCGCCGCGTTGAACACGGGAAAGTCGGACGAGCGTGTCCACCCGGTCACAACCACGTTGAAAGCGGAATCCACCGCGATGCCGGTGGCATAATCGTCGCCAGTGCCGCCCAGGTAGGTCGCCCAGATTAGCGTGCCGGTGGGCCCAAACTTGGCGACGAAGGCGTCGGTGGCGACCATGTTGAGGCCGGTGAGGGCCCCGTTCCCGCCGATGGCCGACTGAAATGCGCCGGGGGTGACGGGAAGGTTAACCGAATTGGTCTGCCCCGCGATATAAGTGTTACCGGCCGAGTCTGTCGCGACCGCGTTGGCGTAATCCTCGCCCGAGCCGCCGAACGCAGCGGCGAAATTCGCGCCCGCGGCGTGGGCACTGGTGCAAAGCGCCACAATGAGTGAGGCGCGGCGACACCAATCGCGAACCCGGCGAAATGTTGATTCCCGCACTTATCTTTGCTCCGCCGAGCTACTAAGCAGGCCGCATGCCAGACAACAGAGGGAGTTGCAAAATTCGTTGCTCCGCACAGAAAAGCACCGCTCCCTCGGAAGCTGTGAAGAATTGATGAGCCACGACCGCGAGGGAGTGGTGCCTTTTCATCGAGCAGACACCAAAAAGCACCGCTCCCTCGCGGTCGCGGCTCAGTAGGCGCTATTACAGGTTGGCGTAGACCGGGTCAGTATGCGATGCGAGCGTTCGGGCGGGGCTTTCCACCAGATCGAGCACGACGGCTTCGTTCGCGCCCTGTTTCAGCCACGGCGCGGGGACGAACAGGGTCTGCTGCGGACCGATCTTCCAATAGCGCCCGAGATTGTGGCCATTGATCCAGACGAGTCCTTTGCCCCATCCGCGCATATCGAGGAACGTGTCGCCGACTTTATCGAGATGGAACGTGCCGCGATAAAGCCCCGGGCCTCTTACGGAAATGAGGG